>MDTG01152912.1_pt1 | contig 20144 bp, 19 predicted proteins | sample 811421 | NCBI WGS metagenome assembly MDTG01 (sample SAMN05326645, study PRJNA326480) | marine metagenome | isolation source: seawater | place: Pacific Ocean: South East | collected 2011
ATAGAATTTAAGTATACCGCGGGGTGGAGCAGTCTGGTAGCTCGTCAGGCTCATAACCTGAAGGTCGGCGGTTCAAATCCGTCCCCCGCAACCAAATTGAAAATAAAATAAAAAATTTTGATGCTTTATATTTTGTTACCCGCATATAATGAAGAAAAAAATATTGTTAAAATTTTTAAAAAAATAAATAAGATAAAAAAAAAAATTTCACCTTTTAAAGTGGTTCTAATTGACGACTGTTCAAATGATAATACAAAAAAATTAACTAAAAAAAATTATAATTTTGATTTAATCTACAAAAGACATAAAAAAAATAAGGGATTAAGTTTAACTTTGGAAACAGGATTCAAACTAATTCGTAATAAAGCAAAAAAAAACGATATAATAATTACATTGGATAGTGACAATACTCACCCTGTTGAAAAGATCATCAAAATGATCCAACAAATTAATAATTCAAATGACATAATAATTGCTTCAAGATTTCAAACAGAATCTAAAGTAAAAGGAGTCTCTATTTTTAGAAATTTTATGAGTTTAGGAGCTAAGTTTTTATTTAAAATATTTTATTCCTACAAAAATCTTAACGATTATACTTGTAACTTTAGAGCATATAAATTTTACTTGATAAACAATCTTTTAAAAAATAATGATTTTTTTAAAAATGAGGATTTTAATATAGCTGCTAAAATAATAATTTTTTTAATTACAAAATATAATTTTATAAAAATAAAAGAGATTTCATTTAATCTTGGATATGATCTCAAAATAGGAAAAAGCAAAATGAATATTGTAAAAACAATTTTACTAACCTTAAAACTAATTTTCTTTAAAAAAATTTATTAAATTACTAACTTATAAGAAAATTTATTATAGAGATTTATATAAGCAACAATAAAATATAAAATTATTAATGTGTAAAATATTAATATATTTCTTAATTTACTTAAAACATTTTTAATTAAAAAGTTTTTATATATTACTGATAAAATTATTAAAAAAAGTGGTTCAAAATATTTTTGATATATTTGAAAATTTAAAACCATAAAAAACATCATAAAAAAAATGAAAATAAGATTTATATCATTTTTAATGATTAAATAAGAAATAAACAGTCCTAAAATAAAAGATGATATAAAAATTATATTACTCTGAAACAAAAAATGAGAAAGTTTAAAAAAAAATCCTCCACCCTTTAAGTTTGATTTAAGGATAGAATAATCCAAATTAAAAATTACAATACCCATAATCAAAAAAATTATTATAATGTCGTAAAATTTGATTGTAATAATATTCTTTTTAAGAGTCTTAATTGTTTCTGAATTAAAAAGTAAAAAACATATGAAGAAAAACATTATTGAAATGTAAGTTGCAAATGTATAATAAAAATCTTTTGAAATAGTAAGATCTGATACTCTTGGATTAAGGTATATAAAATACAAACCAGGTAATCCAAGAAAAACTGAAATAATAAAAAGTTTAATAAAATTTTTTAAATTATCTTTCAAATAATAATTTATTAAATAGTATAGATATAATATTACATATGTTTGAAGGCAGTATGTTGCAAAAGCAGAAAAAATTAAATTTATTACTTTATAGTATATATTCTTTTGTTCTAAACCCTTAAGATAAAAAAAATTAGCTATTAAAAAAAAAATTGTTGCTGTTAAATGTGAATTTGACCAAATAGCCTCTGATCTAAAAATTGGTAAAAATAAAAAACTGAAACTAAATATAAGGATATTTATTTTTTCAAAATCATAAATTTTTCTCAAATTTAAAAATAAAAAAATTGGAAGTAATAAACTAAAAAAAACATAAAATAGTCTTACTAATTCTGAATTTTTAAAAAGATTATTAAGTAACGATAATAAAAAATAATGTAATGGAAAGTGTCTAGTGTATTCACCTACATTAGTAAAAATTGAATTTGAAAAGTTTTCAACCACTGGCCATGTGAGATTGAAGTCCCATTTAGCACCTCCAGTAGATAGATCTTCATTATTAATAAAACCGACGAACAATGAAATAATTGGTAAAATAATGAGTAAAAGAAGTAATATTCTATTTTTGAATAGTCTCATATTTTTCGAATATAATTAACTTTCATTAATTAATTTATGAATTATATAAGTGTTTATTATTACTTCTTAAATATAGAATTACTATGAAAATTTGCATTGTATTGTCCACAAGACCTGAAATTATAAAACTAGCTCCAATTATAAAAATTTTAAAACAAAAAAAAATTGATTTTTTTTTAATAAACACAAATCAACATTACATAAACATAATGAGTAGTGTTTTTTTCAAATATTTTAAAATTCCAAGACCCAAATATAACATTAAGGCACCTAATAAAACATATGGTTCATTTTTTTCAAAAACAATAAGAAATATTGAAGATATTTTACTCAAAGAAAAACCTAATTATTTAATGGTTCAAGGAGATACTAATACTGCTTTTGCAGGATGTTTTGCATCTTCTATTTATAATAGAAAGTTTTTTGAAAATAAAAAAAAAATCAAAATAATTCATGTTGAAGCTGGTCTAAGATCTTTTGATGAAAGAATGCCAGAGGAAATAAATAGAAGACTTATAGATCAACTTTCAAATATTTTATTGGTTCCAACAGATTTGGATATTGAAAATTTACATAAAGAAAGACTTTTTTCAAATAAAAAGATTTTTAAAGTTGGTAATACAATTTCTGATGTCATTAAAAATAATCTCCCTTTAATTAAAAAAAGAAAAATTTTGAAAAGTTTAAATTTAATTAAAAGTAAGTATTTTTTGATAACATTACACAGACCAGAAAGTGTAGATGATCCAAAGCAATTAAGTTATTTAATTTCATCTTTTAATAAATTAGGTGATAGATTTAAAACAAAATTTATTTTTCCTGTTCATCCAAGAACCAAAAAAATTTTGAGAAGATTTAACTTAAAAAGTTTTAAATTTATTAAATTTATTGAACCATTAGAATTTTTAGATTTTTTATTTTTGATGAAAAATAGTAAGATTGTTTTCACTGACTCAGGCGGTATACAAGAGGAGACATCTTTAATCGGCATTCCTTGCATCACTTTAAGAACAACCACGGAAAGACAAATCACAATTAAAGAAAAAAGCAATATTCTCACAGGGTATAATTATCAAAAAATTTATAAAGCAATAAATTATTTTTTTGATAGACGAATTAAAGCTTCAAAGGCATTTGGGGACGCAAAAGTCGCAGATAGAATAGTTAAAATTCTAAAACAAATACACAAGAATTAATTTTAGTTTTAAAAATTTACTGTTATAAAAAACTATGTTTAATAATCTTGGTAAAATTGAATATAAAGTTAATACTTCACAAGCAAAAATAGATTTAGATGTTATAAAAGAAGGGATTAACTTTAGTGATGAATTTATTATTTATAAAAATAAAAAAGATTTAAATATCTATGATAGAATTTGCGATCATAATAGTGGTAAATTAATTTCTAAAAATAACAAAACATTTTGTCCAATGCATAATTGGGAATTTCTTCCTGAGAAAGGCTGTTATACAAATGGTTTGCAAAAAAAGAAAAAGCAATTTGAGATAAAGAATAATAAGATACACATTTTAGAAAATAAATTTGAACCGTATATAAAATTTATCAATATAAACGTAAATATTAAAATACGATATATAAATCATGCTTTTTTAATAATAGAGACTGATACATTTAAATTTGCAACAGATCCTTGGGCTCTAGGTCCAGCTTTTAATACTGGCTGGTGGCTCAAGCATAAAACAATTAACAATTGGAAAAATGAACTCAATACATGTGACTTTATTTATATTAGTCATAATCATCCTGATCATTGTCATGAACTAACATTGTCACATCTTAAAAGAGAAATCCCCATAGTTGTTCCTGACTTCATTACTAATTCTACAGGTCTATTGATTAAAGACTTGGGATTTAAGAATATAAATAAATTAGCTTTTGAAAATCAATACCAATTTAAAAACACAGAATTAATTTTTTCAATCTTTAAATCAGGAGATTTAAGAGAAGATTCTGGTCTTTACTTTAGTGCAGGAAAATTCAAATGTTTATTAACAGTTGACGCAAATAATTTAAATTTTTTAAAACTTCCTAAGGTAGATTTATTTGCCTCAAGTTTTGCAGGTGGTGCACATGGTTATCCATTGAATTGTGAAAATTATGCACTTGAGGAAAGAAAAAAAATGATTTTGATAGATAAGAATTTTATTAAACAAACTAAATATAAATATATAAAAAAAATAAAACCAAAATATTTTCTTCCTTATGCGGGATTTTTTAGAGAAAAATTAAAAAGAGATGAAATGTATATCAAATATAACAAAAAGAATGAGACGAAGGATTACCTTGATATTTGTAAAAAGTACAATGTAAAATTATTGGATCCTGAAAAATTTAATATATTTAAATTTAAGGATAATGAATCTTGTAAATCTTCAAAATATAAAGGTAAATATTTCAAAGATCTTAATTCTGGTCAATATTTAAGATATTTTATGAAAAAATATCAAAAAGTAGATCTTAATTATATAAAAGATTATTTTCTAAATTCAAAATTTCATGATAACTCAAAATTGTATATTTCTTTAACAAACGATAATTTTGAAACTGCGGATATAAATTTTAAAATAACTTTTGCAAAAAAAATTAAATTTTTATATTTAAATCAAAATTTCAAAGATACTCTAAAAAATGACAATAATTTCTTATATCTTAAAATTAGGAAAGAGGCTTTTTTAAATACTATTTACAATAAAAGATCTTGGGAAGATATTTCTATTGGATTTCAAAATAGACAATTTAGAAAACCAAATAAATATAATAGTAATTTCTGGTATCATTTTAGCAATATATATGTTTCAAATAAATTTATTAAATCTACTACAGATTGTTCCAATTGCATTAGTCTAAATCAAGATATCCATAATATGATTTTTAAAAAAATTCAAAATAGAAAAAATTATATCTAATTTAGACTTAAAACCCCAATTGCTGGTGTTACTTCAAAAATAATGAAAATAACATTTAGATTTTTATCATATTCGATATCTCTTATTCTTTGATTACTAAAAAAAATTCTGTCTTCATCTAAAATTTTAGTAAAAAGATCATCAACTTGTAATAAGTATATTGATGATGCTCTTAAAGATGAAACTATTAAAAAGTTCCCTTTCAAAAAATTATCACCTTTCATATATAAAATCTCACTTATGCCTATTGAGTCTGAAAAATTTTTAAATGGTTCTATAAAACCATATTTTTCATGTGATTTCTTGTATGGATCACTACCATCATACTCGACTCCATAAGAAGCAATTGGCCAACCAAAATTACTTATCTTTTCAGAATTGTTGATAAAATTTAGATTTATTTCATCACCTCCTTTAGGGCCGTGTTCTGAATTTATAATGAGATTATCATCATCTAAAAATAATAGACCTTGGGGATTTCTATGACCTAAAGACAATATTTCAAATTCCTTAGTAGACTTATTAATTGCTATTATTTTTCCCTCTAAATAATCTGTGTTCTGCGCTTTATTCTTAACACTTTCGGCAGTTCCTAAACTAAATAGAATTTTATTATCCTTATATTTATTTAATCTTCCACCGGTTTGAATCGTATATTTTTCAGTAAATTCATTTTTTTTAAAGAAAGCAGAAAAATTTAGATAATCTAAATTATAATCAGCCTCATATATGTTCATTGTAAAACCTTTGGAATTTTTTATGATCATTGAAATATATATTTTTTCATCATCGTACAATATGTCTCTAACACCGAAGAACTCAAAATTTTCTTCTTTTGCAAGTTTGTAAATATTTGTATCTATTACTTTTTGATCTAACTTATTCTCATTAATATTCTCCTTATCAAAATAAATGACTTTACCTTCTCCTGAAAGAATAATTACTTTATCATTAACCACCTCAACATAGTGTGCTCTGAAAGTATTTGATAATTTATTCCAGCCTGAATTAATATCTAGCTGTTTAAATGGTAAAAAAAATTGTTTCAAAAAAAATTCTTTATTATTATTAGAAAAAATTTTATTTTTATCAAATAATTGCCCCTGCAATCCTTGCTCATATTTATTTACTTGTAATTCTAATAATTTATTTCTTGTTTTAAGTTCAGGAATTATGAACAAAGAGTCTCTAATCTTAATAGCTACATTTCTTGGTATTATTTTTTTCAAGCTTAAAATTATCTTATTTTGCTTGTCATAACCATCTGAAACTAAATTCCACAAACTTACAAAAATTAAAAAAAATAATATCAAAGTTATATAGATTATATACTTATATGTTTTTTTCATTTTTATTCTTAAGTTTAAATCTTAAATTTTGATTTTTTACTATCAACCAAAAAAGCTTTTACTGTTTCAATAGTTAATTTTTCAAATGACTTTCCAAAGTTCTCAATTTTTTCTATAATCAGCGGAGGAATTGTGATTATATGACAACCTAATTGATTTGCTTGAGTGTAATTATATGGTTCTCTTACGCTGGCCCAAAGGATTTCTACATTTCTAAATTTTTTTGCTAATTTAATACTTTTTTTTATTTCAGGAATAGGATCTTTACCTGTATCTCCAGCTCTACCAGCAAAAATAGAAATTATCACTTTGGTTTTTTTATTGATTAATTTTAAAATCTTTTTTGTTTGTTGAGCAGTATAAACTGCAGTAATGTTTAACTTAATATTTTTGCTATTAAGCTTTCTAATAACTTCTCCAGAAAATTTATTTTTTGAATTAACAACTGGAACTTTTACATAGATATTCTTTCCCCAACTATTGATTTGTACTCCTTGTTTAATCATTGACTTATGATCATCAGCAAACACTTCAAGTGAAATTGGTTTTTTGGGACAAGCTCTGATTAACTGTTTTGAATAAGACACATAATTTTTTGCCCCTGCCTTACGCATTAAACTGGGATTTGTTGTAAAACCTTTAACAATTTTTTTCTTACTAAATCTTTTTATAAGGGTAAGATTTGCAATATCACAAAAAATTTTTACACTCATTTAACTTATAAGTTTTTTGTAATATCTTCTGTCATTTTTTTTGCATCTGCAAACAACATCAGCGTGTTTTCTTTATAAAATAAATCATTATCAATTCCAGCATAACCAGGGGATAAACTTCTCTTTACAAATAAAACAGATTTACATTTCTCAACATCAAGAACAGGCATTCCATAAATTGGACTTTGTGGATCAGTTTTTGCAACTGGATTAGTAACATCATTGGCTCCAATGACAAAAGCTACATCAGCATTAGCAAAATCATTATTTATTTCTTCGAGTTCAAATACTTCATCATAAGGTACATTTGCTTCCGCTAATAAAACATTCATATGACCTGGCATTCTTCCTGCAACAGGATGAATTGCATAAGATACTTTAATGTCATTTTTTTTTAAAGTATCTACCATTTCTCTTAACGCATGTTGAGCTTGTGCTACAGCCATCCCATACCCTGGAACAATTATAACTGATGAAGCATTTTTCATTAAAAATGCTGCATCGTCAGCATTGCCACTTTTTACTGGTCTTTGTTCTTTAGTTGATCCACTTGAACTGTCCTCTGTTGCACCAAATCCACCCAAAATCACATTAAAAAATGAACGATTCATGCCTTTACACATTATATAAGATAAAATTGCACCTGAAGAACCGACAAGCGCTCCAGTAATAATTAAAGCTGTATTTTCTAAAGTAAAACCAATTCCGGCAGCAGCCCAACCTGAATAAGAGTTAAGCATTGAAATAACGACTGGCATATCAGCTCCACCAATTGGAATAATCAATAAAAAACCAATTAAAAATGAAACTGCTAATAGTATCCAAAAAAAATTTGAAGATTGTGTTGTGCACAATAAATAAATTAGAACAACTATCGAAACTAGAATGATTGCATTAAGGGGATGTTGACCTTTAAATACAATTGGTGAGCCTGACATCAATCCTTGAAGTTTTAAAAAAGCAATTACAGATCCAGAAAATGTAATAGCTCCAACAGCTGCTCCAATAGACATCTCTATCAAACTGCCAAGTTTAATATTTCCAGGATTTCCTAGATTAAAAGCCTCTGGATTTAAAAAAGCTGAAATTGCAACAAACACTGCAGCAAGTCCAACTAAACTATGAAACCCAGCAACTAATTCTGGCATAGCAGTCATTGGTATTTTATAAGCTATAAATGCACCAATTGAACCACCAACTAAGACAAAAATTAAAACAAAAATAAATCCACTTGAAAAGCTGCCTATTGAAAAAAATGTTACTGTTACTGCTATTAACATTCCTAAAATTCCAAATAAATTTCCTTGTCTTGAAGTTTCAGGAGATGATAAGCCACGAAGAGCAAGAATAAATAACACACCTGAAACTAAATAAAAGATTGCAGATAGATTTGCAGATATCATTACTTGTCCTTTTTCTTTTTTTTATACATTGCTAACATTCTTTGTGTAACAAGAAATCCACCAAAAATATTAATTGCAGCTAAAGCTATAGCTAGAAAGCCAAAGATACTTGAAGTATTAAATATATTTTCAGAATTTCCTGATAATCCTGCAATAATAGCACCAACAATTATAACAGATGAAATTGCATTAGTTACTGACATTAATGGAGTATGTAAAGATGGCGTAACACTCCAAACAACATAATATCCAACAAAAATTGAGAGAATAAAAATACTTAATCTAAATATTAAAGGATCAATTTCCATAATTACTTAATTAACGTCCTTTCAATTATCTCATCTTCTAAATTTATATTCATTTTTTTACTTTTTTTATCGAATAAATTATTTACAAAATTAAACATATTTTTTGCATATAAGCTAGAAGCAGAAACTGGTAATCTATTTAGAATATTACTTTCACCCATAATCTTAACTCCATTTTTTTCAACAATTTTATTAACTTCTGTAAATTCAGTATTTCCCCCTTGAATTGCCGCAAGATCATATATTACAGATCCTGGTTGCATGTTATTAATCATATTCTCTTTAATTATTTTTGGAGCTTTTTTTCCCGGTATTAAAGCTGTGCATATAACAATATCAATTTTTTTTAAAGTCTCAGTAATTAATTGCTCTTGTTTTTCTTTAAAATCATCTGATGTCTCTTTTGCATAACCACCCTCAGTTTCAAGATTTTCTGAACCATCTACTTTTAGAAATTTGCCTCCTAAACTTTCAACTTGTTCTTTTGAAGCCATTCTTACATCGGTAGCAAAAACTATTGCTCCCATTCGTTTAGCCGTAGCAATTGCTTGTAATCCAGCTACACCTGCACCAACAACCAAAACTTTTGCGGCTGGGATTGTACCCGCCGCTGTCATCATCATAGGTATTGCCTTTTCAAAATTAGCAAATGACTCTATTACAGCTTTGTATCCTGCTAAATTTGCTTGTGAAGATAGTATATCCATTGATTGTGCTCTAGTTATTCGTGGAAGTAATTCTAAAGAAAAAATGCTGATTTTTTTTTTTGATAAATCTTTTAATTTATCTTCATTTTCATATGGATTAAATACTCCAATTAATACTTGATTCTCTTTTATTAAAGAGCTTTTATTATCTGATAACATTCCCAATTGAACTATAATATCAGAGTTGTTCAAAACTTCTTTATCATCATTAAAAAGCTTTACACCAAGATCTATATAATTTTTATCATCTATACCTAAATGAGACCCATAATTTTTACTTAAAAATATTTCAAATCCAATATCAGTATATTTTTTTATGATATCAGGAGTTATAGCTACTCTTTTCTCTAAATTCTGATTTTCTAAAATAGAACCAATTCTCATTTGAAAAAATTTATAATAAGAATATTGCCATTAAAACAAGTACAGATATAACTGCTATGGTGCCCCATAGAACGAATTTTGTAAAATTATTCCAGGTATTTTTATGGTTTTCATTATCCATAACTAATTATTTTTGTCTTGCCTTGAATTTTGGGTTTGTTTTATTAATTATGTATACCCTTCCTCTTCTTCTCACTAATTTTGAATTGAGGTCTCTTTTTTTAACAGATTTTAAGGAACTTTTTATTTTCATAATTAATTAAAAGCCGGCAACGTCCTACTCTTCCATGTCTTAAGACAAAGTACCATCGGCGCAGAAAGGCTTGACTTCCGAGTTCGGAATGGGATCGGGTATAACACCTTCGCAATAATCACCGGCCCGAGGTTTATACTCAAGAATTTAATTTTTGTAAAGCTGTAACAATTGCCTTTAAATGTGTTTTTTTACGTAGTCTTTATAAGTAATTTTGATTGCATTCTTTATATCAGTTTTAGCATTCCAACCATATCTTTTAGCTAATTTCACATTTAAGACTTTTCTGGGTGTGCCATTTGGCTTATTTTTATCTAACTTTATATTAAGTTTTTCACCTGGATTTATGACTTTATTTATTAAAAAAGCATATTCTTTAATTGTATAATCCTTTCCAGTACCGATGTTTATAAGCGTTTCTTTGATTTTTTTTTTCATAAAAAAAACACACGCATCAGCAATGTCATCAACAAAAATCACTTCTCTTTTTGGATTTCCATCTCCCCAAATAACAAGATTTTTAGATTTTCTATTTTTTATATTATGAATTTTTCTTATTAGAGAAGGGAAAAAATGAGAATTTAATGGATCGTAATTATCATTTGGTCCAAAAGTATTTGTTGGCATCAAACATTTATAATTTGTCTTATACTGATAATTATAACTTTCACACATCTTGATGCCTGCAATTTTTGCAACTGCATATGGTTCGTTAGTTTTTTCTAATTCTCCATTTAAAAGATATTCTTCTTTAATTGGTTGTTTGCATAATCTTGGATACACACAACTAGACCCAAGAAAAATCAAATCTTTAATATCACATTTAAAAGCTGCATGTATAATATTATTCTGTATTGACAAGTTACTATATATATATTCTGCCTTATATTTATTATTTGAATATATTCCTCCAACTTTAGCTGCAGCAATAAAAATAAATTTTGGTTTTTTATTTTTTAAAAAATCAAAAACATTTTTTTGATTAGTTAAATCTAGTTCGTTTCTATTTTTAGTTATAATATTTCTATAACCTTTTTCTTTTAATTTTCTTACTATTGCACTTCCAACCAAGCCATTATGCCCAGCAACAAATATTTTAGAATTTTTGTCAATCATGACCTAATCTTTTTAGATCAAAATTAACCATTTCTTTAACAAGAGATTTGATTGATGTTTTAGGTTTCCATTTTAATTCTCTCTTAGCCTTCTGAGAATTTCCTAATAGAGTATCTACTTCCAATGGTCTAAAATATTCTTTATCACAAGCAACAATACAGTTATCATCACTATCATAACACTTTTCATTAATACCTTTTCCCATCCATTTATATTTAATATTGAGTTCGTTTAAAACTAAATTGATAAATTGTTTAACGGTATATTGTTTACCAGTTGATATAACATAATCAGAAGGAGTTTTTTTTTGTAACATTTTCCACATTGCTTCAACATAATCTCGAGCATGCCCCCAATCTCTTTTGGCATTTAAATTTCCTAGAAATAAAGTTTTTTGTTTTTTTAATTTTATTTTACACAAACCTATGACTATTTTTCTTGTAACAAAAGTTTCACCCCTAACAGGACTTTCGTGATTAAAAAGAATACCATTACAAGCAAAAATTTTGTAGGCCTCTCTGTAATTTACAGTAATCCAATGTGCATAAACTTTAGCAACTCCATAAGGGCTTCTAGGATAAAAAGGAGTTTTTTCAGTTTGTGGAATTTCTCTTACTTTGCCAAACATTTCTGATGTACCAGCTTGATAAAATTTTGTTAATTTTTCAAATCCATGAAACTTAATAGCTTCTAAAATTCTTAAAGCTCCAATAGCATCTGCATTCGCTGTGTATTCTGGAACCTCAAATGAGACAGAAACATGAGATTGAGCAGCTAAATTATATATCTCATTTGGTTTAATTTTCTTGACTAAGCTAGAAACTGAAATTGCATCTGTAACATCTCCATAATGAAGAAAAAAATTTCTTTTTTTTTCGAATGGGTCTTGGTAGATATGGTCTATTCTTCCGGTATTAAAAGATGATGATCTTCTTTTAACACCATGCACCAAATAACCTTTACTTACTAACAATTCAGATAGGTATGAACCGTCCTGTCCTGTTACTCCAAAAATTAATGCAACTTTTTTTTTCATATTTTTTTATATCTAGCAATAAATAGCTTAAAGTAAATAAATGTATATAAAGTAATATTCAATAAAATTAAAAGTACTTGAATTTGAGAATTTAAAAGAAAATTTAAAGATATTACAAAAATAATCAGATTATATAAATTAATTAAATTTGCTGATATTAAATTAGAGTAAAACTTACTGAATTTTGATTTTCTTTTGATTAAGTGAAAAATTTGCTGATGCAAGTGATTTGAGTCTGGATTCATGGGAGATTTATTCATGATATTTTTTCGAACTATAGAAAATAAGGTTTCATAACTTGGATACCAAAGAAGAACTATTATAAAAAAAGGAGAAAGTTGTTGATTATCTGTATATAATTTGATGAGATAAACTGCAAATGTAAACCCAAGTAAATACGATCCTGAGTCCCCTAAATAAATTTTATCCATTAAATTAAAAATGAATATTATTAACAAAACTACTAATAAATATTCTGTAAATATTTCATTAACTGAAATAATTTGATTATAATTTAAATAAAAAATAACAAAGCTTATCAACAGATAGTAACCAATGCTAAGAGTATTAAGTCCATCGAAAAAATTAGATCCATTAATTACAATTAAAATACAAAAAGAGACAAAAATATAATTAAATACACTATAAGATAATAATTTATCTAAAAGATAAATTTTTGTATTAAATAACAATAAATCATTAAAAATCACAAACATTAGAACAATTGATATTTGAATTAAAAATCTCTTAAAAGCTGACTCAATATCTTTTAAATCTGAAAAAATACCCAAGATAAAAATTAAAAAAGAAAATATAAAAAATGATAATATTTCATAATTAAAGAAATATAAAAAACTGAGAAATAAGAAAATTCCACCAGTCAAAGGAACTATCTCATCTGAAGCAAATTTTTGATGTCTGTCACCAGTTTCGCTGACTAAAAAATTAAACTTAATAAAATATTTATTTAATAAAATAATGAAAATTGTTAATAAAGATAAATAGATAAAATAATTCATTTAAATTTTTTCAAAATAAAATTAATGCTTAATATAAATAAAAAATATAAAGATTTTAATCTACTATAATGTAAATAATCTTTATATACTTTATAACCATCTAACAGTTTTTGAAATGTTGAAGATGATAAAGAGTTTTTGCTTTTTCTCCATGAAACGAGACAATCTTTTATCCCAAAAATCATTATATCATTTTTTGCGAGCAATAGCCAAAGTATGAAGTCCTCTTTCGTTTTTATGCTTCCAAATCTAAATTTTGGGTCATGAAGTAAATTTCTTTTTAGAATAACGGTTGATAAACCTATATCACAGGATTTTTGTAACTGTAAAAAACTTAAATTTTCTTGGGTTTCTCTATAACCAATCTTAAAATTTTTTTTGTCAATAATTTCATAACTTGTATGGCTAAATTTTAAATTTAATTTTTGCATTATTTTAAGTTGTACTTCTAATTTATTTGATTTCCATAAATCATCACAATCACAAAATGCTATGTATTCACTATCACATAAATCAATTGCATTATTTCTTGATTGACCAGCTCCTAAATTTTTTTTATTTTTTAAAATACTTATTCTTTCATCTAATTTTTTTATTCTATTAAGAACCTTTGAACTATCTTCACTTAACTCATCATCAACAATTACTATTTCAAATTCTTTAAAAGTTTGATTTAAAATTGAATTTATTGACTCATCAATATAACTTGATTTTTTATAATATGGCATAATTATACTTACTTTCATTTTGTCCCTACTTTTTTATCGCTTGAAAAAATGTTAAGAATAAATGATTAAATGAATAGAAATTATCAATACAATAAATTAAAAGATTTTTATAATTTGACATCAATACAATGTTACTTTCTCTTTATCTCTTTTTATTTTTTAAGTATCAAATAAAAAAGGCTAATTTATGAAAAATTATAAAAAAACCCTAATAGCAATAGCAACCTATAAAGAAGCTGAAAATCTTGAAAATTTAATCAAAGAAATTAGAAAATTAAACGAAAATTTCAAAATATTAATAATAAACGATTTTTCTGATGACAATACTAAAGAATTATTAAAAAATTTAAACGATAAAAATTTAGAACTAATTGAAAGACCAAAAAAACTTGGTCTAGGTACAGCACATAAGCTTTCTATTTTTTATTCTATTAAATTTGACTATGATTATTTGATAACTATGGACGCTGATTTTTCTCATGATCCTATCTATATACCGAAACTTCTAGAAAAAGCGGGATCAAATAGTTTTATTATTGGATCTAGATTCTGTGAGGGAGCCAAGAGTGATTATAAAGGTATAAGAAAAGCTATTTCAATTTGTGGAAATTATTCTGCAAAAAAATTACTTAATATCAAAATTAATGAAATAACTACTTACTTTAGAGTTTATAGTGTAAATCTATTAAAAACTCTTCCGTTTGATGAATTGAACTCTCAAGGATATAGTCTTGGTGTAAAATTAGTTTGGTTAATGAAAAAAATGGGTGCACAATTAATTGAAGTTCCAATATATTTTAAAGATAGAAATAAGGGAAAATCTAAAATACCAAAATTACAAATATTTATAAGTTTTTTTGATTTACTTTTTATTTTTTTTAAAAGTATTTTTTTTAATCAAAAATTTTATGTTAACGAAAACAAAACATATAATTTTGATTTGATTTGTGATAACTGTCAAAATACTTTTTTTTCTATTAAGAAGAATAAATCTACATGCCTAATATGTAATTATGAAAAAAATTAAACATCCACATGGTAATATAAGAAGTTTTTTTTTAAAATTTATAAAAAATTTAATTCAAAATACGCTTAAATTTTTTGTTAATTGTGTGTGTAAATTAGATTCAAATGATGAAATTATTATTTCTTCGGCTACACATGCTCCTTGGAAAAAAGATAAAAAATTTCATGATTTTTATAATAGTGTTAAAAATTTAACATTACTTGATCCTGCTCGTTCTTATACTTTATGGCAATGTGCAAATAATATTAAAAACTTTAAAGGTCAAATTTTAGATATAGGATGTTTATTAGGTGGAGCTGGTTTTATAATGTCAAAAAGAAATATTAAAGGTAAAACTTACCTTTTTGATAGTTTTTCAGGTTTCAAAAAAAATGATGGACTTCATAAAAAAGATGTTTTTTTTTATGAGGATATTAATTTTGTAAGACAAAATATTAAAAAATTAAGATTAAAGAATACATTTGTTTTCAAAGCTTACTTTCCGAAAAATATAAAAATAAAACTAAAAAATATTAAATTATGTCATCTAGATGTGAATACTTTTAAAGACACAAGTATAATATTTAACACGATCAACAAAAATATGATCAAAGGTGGGATAATTGTTTTTGATGATTTTGGCATTTGGGGTGTTGATGGGATTAAAAAATTTATTTATCAAATAGAAAAAAAATATAAAGACAGATACTATTTTTTTAAAAATTATATGGGTCAATGTATATTGATTAGAAAATGAGTTATTTATTAAGTATTTTTTTTAAAAAGAAAGCCCCTATTGCCATTAATATTAAGAAACCATCTTTAAATGCATTTACTTTTTTTTTTCCTGCAATTCTTTTTCTTTCTTTACTGGGAGTAGAAACGTAAAGAAATTGGTTTATTTTAGCTTTAATTGGAATTTCAACACATATTCTAAAATCATGATAACTCAATTTTAAATTTTTCGCAGAATTTGTTTTTCCAACTATGTATGTATAGAGAATATCAGACAAATTTAATCTAAACAGTATATTCCCAAAAAAGGAAAAACATTGATTACCAATATAAGTTACAAAGTCATCATCATCACTTCCACCCCCTTTTAAATATCTTGAAGCAAATACGAAATCTCTATCTTTACAAAGTTTCAACATTTCATCTAAATACTTTGGATCCATAGATCCATCAGCATTTATTATACAAAAAAACTCAGTGTTGATTTGATTTAATCCTTCTTTTAATGCATTTCCATAACCATTATTTTTTTGTTTATAAATTTTTATATCGTTAAAATCAGATATTGATTGAATAGTTTCCTCATCCTCATTTTGTAAGACAACTAATTTATCAAAATTATAATCTTGCAATTCTTTGAGAAAAAGAGGCAAAGACTCTGCCTCTTTGTGAGCAGGAATTAATAATGTTAATTTATTCACAATTATGCTGACTTAGTTACAATATTTGGTTTCATTAGAAAAGCATAATTAATAAAAAATATAGTGGCAACATAGCTAGTAAAAAAACTACCAGATGGTAAAAGTGGAATCAAAGTTGCAAACATAAATAAAATACTACTTTTTATTAAAAATTCTTTTTTACCATTTAAACTTCTGAATAAGACAAACAAAATATTAGATAAGATTAATAGATATCCAACTATACCGAATTCAGAAAGTAATTCAAAATGTAACTGATGAGGGTGGGTGGAACCATGACCGACAGAAAAATTAATATTGTCATCAAAATATTTCTTATTATAACTTTCCATTCTATAAGTTTTAAATCCTCTTCCAAAAATCAAATTTTCTTTAAATATTTTAATTGAAATATAAAAATGTGTAAAATGTCGATTATTTTTAATTATCTCAATAAAATTATTGTCTTTTTCAGATTGATTAAAAATTTGAGTCGAATCTATTTTTTTTAAAAACTTATATCTTTCTTCAAGTGTATTTATATTATTAATTATTAAAAAACTTAAAATAGGAACTAAAAAAATAATTATTAATTTTTTAAAATAAGAGATATTAACAAAAAAAAGTAGATATATAAAATACATTATAAAAATTTTTATAAAGTTTGATCTTTCCCCAATAATTAAAGCAACAATCAAAAAAATTATAAAAAATAATCCAAATAGTTTTTTTTTATCTTCAAAAAAAGCCAAACAAATGAATAAAAATCCGAAATAAAAACCACCAATTTTTAATTCATCTCCTGTAAAGCTTGCTATTCTTCCCTTATAAGTAGACTCAAAACCTAAAATATTTTTACCAACAAAAAACTCGAACAATATATCAAAACTTACTATTAAAAATATTAATGCCCATACTTTTAAAAAAGAATTATTGTAAATTTTAAAATAAAAATTAATGGCATATGCTAATAATATAAATCTAATAAATGCTAAAGCTTTTAAAAAAGCTTGTGGATGATCAGAAATAAAAATTGAATTAAAGACAACATACAAATAAATAATCATTAAAAAATAAAAATTTTTATCTTTTAAAAGAAAATTATTTTTTCTTATTATAGAGTCAAAAATAAAGAACAAACTGATCAAAACAATTGTAATATTACTTGCCAATGAGCCAACTAAAAGTGTTAATGGCAAAATTGTGATCAAAACATAATTAAATTTTGATAATAAATATTTTTTATCTTTTATTAATTGATTCATATTTAATTATAATTTATTTATCATTTTAATTCTTAATATTAAAATAAGAAATTAAGTATTTATAAATGATTTATAACAAAGAACTAATATTATTCATGCCATTCATTGGTGGAGGTGGAGTTGAAAAAAACCTATTTATAATTGCAAATCATTTGTCTAAAAAGTTTGATAAGATTAGAATTTGTACTCTTTCAAGAGATAAAATAGGAAAATTTAATAAGAAAATTCAGTATTTAGGTCCAAGCAAGAATTTTTATGAAAAACTTAACATTAGATTAAAGTACATGATATCTTTAATGATTTTATTTAAATTTCTAATTAAAAATAGAAATTCTACAGTACTCTCTTTTCAAGCAAATATTTATTGTATAGTTTTATGTAAATTTTTGAATATAAAAATTATAATACGAAGTAATTCATCACCCTCAGGATGGTATCACAATACTTTGAAAAAAATTATTTATAAATATTTAATTTCAAAAGCTGATTGTGTAATTGTTAATAGTCTTGAATTTAAAACTCAAATGGAAAGAAAATTTAATATAAAAGTGAATTGTATCTTCAATCCACTTGATTTAAAAAATATAAAAAGACAATCATATTTAGGAAAACCAGATCCTTTTTTTAACAGAAAAAAATGTTTGAAGTTGATAAATTTAGGAAGATTTACTGATCAAAAAAATCAAATTACGATTCTTAAGGCGTGTAAAATTTTAAAAGATTTAGTCGATTTTAGATTGTTAATTTTTGGAAGAGGAATTGAAAAAGATAAAATGCAAAAATTTATATTTGATAATAACCTACAGAAATATGTTAAATTAAGAAATTTTATAGAAAACCCTTATAGAATAATTCGACAGAGCGATATCTTTGTTCTATCATCTAAATATGAGGGATTGCCAAATGTTCTTCTGGAGGCAGCAAGTTTAAAAAAGATTATTTTGTCTACAAAATGTCCTACTGGACCTAAAGAAATACTATTGAATGGAAAAGGTGGTGTTTTTTTTAAAATTGGTGACCATAAAGAATTAGCTCGCAAGATTAGATATATAAATGATAATAAAGAAAAAATGAGAGAAAAAATTAATATATGTTTCAAAAATTTAAATAAATATGATTATAAAAAAAATTTGAACAAATATCAAAAGCTAATTAATGATATTATGCAAACTAATTTGAATTCAAAATCTTTTTCAAAAAAATACAATGTCTGAATAAAGTATATTTAAGACAATTTCTTTTCGCTTCCAATTTCATTGAACTTATCTGGCTCAGCCTCATTTTTTCAAAAAGATTTAAAGTCTCTTTCAGCTTATTCTTTTTATCACTCGAATATAATAAGCCAGCTTTTCCATTTAATAAAAACTCTTTAGGTCCATTTTTACAATCACTTGATATCACGAAAAGATTAGAAAGTGCAGCTTCAACGATTACAAACCCTGGGTCTTCCCATAAAGAGGATAAAACAAATGCTTTAGCCTTTTTCATATATGAATAAATATTTTTATTAAAACCCATTAATACCACTTTTTTGTTGAGTTTAAGAGAATTTATTTTTTTTTCTAATTTTTTTCTTTGTTCACCTTCACCAAAAATTAAAAGAGTATTATTAGGATAATCTTTCAAAAAACTTTCAAATTCATCTATTAAGTAAGTAAAATTTTTTTGTTTAGTAAGTCTTCCAGCTGCAACAAAATATTGATTTAGATTTTTAATCTCTATTTCTTTTTGTTGTCCTATTTGATATCTAAAACTATTCATATTGATAATAGGGTCAGGAAGAAACAAGATCTTGTTTTCTGTAAATATATCTTTGTCTTCTATTTGTTTTTTTAAATCTTCTGATGGGCAAGTAACTTTGAAAATTTTTTTTGAAAATCTTCTCCATAAGTTTTTTCTCAAAAAATTAAGTTTTGGAAAGCCTGAAATCCTTAAAATAAATTTAGTTTTAAAATCAAAAAAATTAAATAAAAAAATTGGTAAAGCAGTCACTAAATGTCCAATAAAAAAATCAGGCTTGATTTTTGATATAAACTTAAATAACGGAATTATTGAAAAAATGAATATCAATAAATAAGAAAGTCTACTATTGAAATAACCAACCTTTGGTAAATAATTAAAATAATTAAAATTAAGATTTATAATCTTAATATTGTTTTTTAAAAAAAAATTTTTTTCGTCATCCCACTCACCGCAAGCATTTATAATATAAACTTGAAATGAATTTTTAGAATATTTACTTAAAGATAATGCGGAGTTAACTACAGCTTTATAAGTACCAACTTTATCTAAACACGGTGCCCAATAACAAATTTTTTTCATTATTAATATTTAATAACCAGAATTTTTTTTCCTAAAAAAGATTTATATTCGTAATTAAAATTTTTTTCATTAATCATTTTTTCATAACGAAAGTAATAATCTTTG
>MDTG01313227.1_pt1 | contig 20142 bp, 19 predicted proteins | sample 811421 | NCBI WGS metagenome assembly MDTG01 (sample SAMN05326645, study PRJNA326480) | marine metagenome | isolation source: seawater | place: Pacific Ocean: South East | collected 2011
TAAAGATGTTCTTTCTCCAGATAATAGGATTAAAATTAAACCAACTAAATATACAAATACTAAAATAATATAATTAATATTTCTTTTAAAATTTAAACAGTAAATTAAAGATCCTAGTAAGATTGGTAGTAATCTTACTGTATATGATCCTAAAACTAATTCGTCTTTAAAAAGTGAGGAAACTCTATTATTATATTTATTGTCATAGTTTAACAAATTTTTGCTTAAAAAGAACTCGCTTAAACCATCAATTAATAAGGTAATAAAAATAATAGAAATAATTAATGATAAATATTTAAAAAAAAATACTGGATTGTTTATAATAAAAGCAAAGCAGAAGGCAAATAAGATGAACCTAAAGTAAAATATAGAATTTAAAGTAAAAGTAACATAATTACTAAGGAAAGCACTTATATTTATCAGCATATAAAAAGAGAGAAAAAAAAAGAACAAATATTTTATTTTTTTATCTTTTGATAAAATTTTAGGATTGAATATAAAATATGTAGCAATCAATATAACAGCAGCATCACTCAATAAAGGCCCAGAAAGAATTAATATTGGAAGAAGTAATAATATAAATCGTAATAAAGATGGGATATTAATTTTAAGATTTTTCATCTATTTATATTATTTTTTTAATATATCTAAGATTTTTTTACTTACATTTTTTACATTGTATTCAGGAATTGCCTTCGTTTTATGAGTGTTGTTTAGAAAAAAATTTAGTGCTTTTTTAACTTTTGAATAATTATTATGCACTATAATTCCTGATCCAGACTCTATAGTCTCTGGTCTCTCCGTTGTTTCTCTTACAATAAGACAAGGAATTTTAAAAATGGAGGCCTCTTCCTGTACTGTTCCACTGTCTGTAAAAATAGAGATAGAATTTTTTTCCAAAAATGTAAAATCAAAAAATCCTAAGGGTTTTATTAACTTAATTTCACGATTCAATTTTTTTTTCAACTTTTTTAACTTTAAGAATGTTCTTGGATGTATTGGCCATATTATTGGTAATTTATAATTTTTTGTTACATTATTAAATATATCAATAAAACTCTCTAATTTTTTTGGATCGTCTACATTCTCTTCTCTATGCAAAGTTAAAATAAAATATTTTTTTTTTTTTATTTTTAATTTATTTAGTATTTGTGATTTATTAATTTTTTTTGCGTTTTTTAATATAATCTCATATATTGGATTTCCAGTTACAATTATATTCTTTTTATCAATACCTTCTTTAACCAAATTTAAAGCGCTGCCTCTTGTATAAGGTAATAAAATTTGACTTACATGATCAATTATTCTTCTATTCACCTCTTCGGGGCTTTTTGGGTTGTAACATCTGTTTCCAGCTTCCATATGATAAACTTTTAAACCTAATCTTCTTGAAACTATAGCTCCAAGACTACTATTGGTATCTCCAAGTACTAAAAATTTATCTGGTTTTTCTTTAATTATTATTCTTTCTAGTTGTGTAGATATTTTTGATAATTGGCATGCAAAAGAACCTTTTGCATTTAAATAATAATCTGGTTTTCTTAAATTGAAATTTTTAAAAAATATTTTGTCTAGTTCATAGTTAAAGTTTTGTCCTGTATGAACTAGTATATTATTATAATTTTTGTCTATTAACTTTATGGTTTCTGATAATCTAATAATTTCAGGCCTTGTTCCTAATATAGTTAGGATCTTCATTAAATCTCCGCTATCATACTTTCAATTGATGGAGCTTTTCCATATTTTGTTTTTTTCCAAATAATTTTATTAATTTTTTTATAATTAGTATTTAAAGTTCTATTGATAGATATAATACTTTTAAATTTGTTAATTTTAAAATTAGTTTTATACCTTAAATTAAGTAAGTTTAATAATTTATATTTAGAAATCTTATTTTTTGGAATTAAATGTATAAGGTTAGGAATTTTTATATTAGATGTGATTAAAGTCTTTATAACTTCTGCAAAGGCATTGGTAGTAAGTCCATTCCACTCGTGATTTACAAAACCGTTTAGAGAAGCTCCCTTTTTATTTGAAATAAACCAACTTATTAATGATTTATAATTTTTGATCTCTTCCCCAATAATAGAACACCTTAAGTTAAAATAATTTTTTGAATTTATTTCACCAAGACTCTTTGTCTTGCCATAAATATCATCGCAATCATGTTTTGAGTTTTCAAGATAATTTTTATCTTTGCCTGAAAAGACACAATCAGTAGCTATTTGATATACTTTAATATTTGAATTTTTTATTACATCATTAATATAATCAGGGAGTAGAGAATTTAGATTTAATGCTTTTTTGATATCTTTTTGATTTTTATCATCAATATATGGTTTAATTAGTCCAATACAATTAATAACAATATTGTGTTTATTTATGATTTTTTTTAAGACTTTTTTTTCTTTTAAAAAATCTATTTTTATAATTTTTAAATTTTTATTAACTTTATTTCTTAGCTTTTTTGCTGAATTTAAGTTCGAAACTGTAAGTGTTAACTTTTCTCCTGCATTGAGCAATTTATCTGTTATTTGCCAACCTAGCATTCCTGATGCACCAAGTATTAAAATTTTATTAGACATTTTTTAAATTCTCCAAAATTCTTTAGGAAATCTAAAATCATCTTTTAAACTTTTTTTTAAAGTTGTGGTCGATAATACTATTAATTTCATATCTTTAGTTAATGACTTTGATCCATTTGCATATCCTGGTGGAATATAAATAACATTTGGGACTTCACTATTTACTTTCCAAGAAAATACCTTACTTTTTTTTGAGGGTTTATTAAAATTAGCTATCTTAACAGCTGAAATTTTTGCTTTACCTCTAATACAAAATATAAATTTAGCCTCAATTTTATGTCCATGCCAAGCTCTTATAAAATTTTTTTTTTTATTTTCTACAATATAAAATCTTTTAATTTTTTTTAGGATTAAGTTATTATTAAATGATACACTCCCTCTGAAATCTTTTGATATTCCGCCTTTAAATATTTTAGGAACCACTTTAAAATTCTAACTTTGATTTAAATAATTCAAGATACTTTTGGTTGGTATATCTTGGATCATTAATATTTGTTATTCTATTTTCAATAATTAAATTTTTTATTTCTGATATGCCATCTTCAACTTTAAAAATCGGTCTAAATTTAAAATCGTTTCTTAATTTAGTCCCATCAGCTTGATAATTTCTAGCATCTTGAAATTTAATATCAACTTTTTCAATACTTACATCGGGGAAATATTTTTGTATCCTCTCAGCTAGATCAATAATTTTTATATTTTCAAGATGTAGATTATATATTCCTACTTTCTCTGATGAAAGAGATTCTTGTATAACTCTTGCTGCATCCTTTACATGTAAAAGAGGTCTAAACTGTCTTCCACCAAAAACTGTAAGTTTATTTTCTGTAATTGCTTTAGCCGTTAGGATGTTTACAACTAGGTCCATTCTTATTCTTGAGTATGAGTCACCAACGCCAAATAATGTTCCTAATCTAAAAATAAGTGCATCTTTTTTTTCTAATATTCTTTCAGCCTCTAATTTAGTGGATGCATAAACAGAGAGAGGTTCAGTGGTAGAATTTTCACTTAATAAGTCATCTTGCGCGCCATAAACTGAACAAGTCGAAAAAAATATTATTTTTCCATTAAAATTGTCAGCTAGAAATTCAACTGTATCTAAATTAATTTGTTTTGTAATAAGAGGATTTATACTGCATGCGCCATCCCCTACAAGAGCAGCCATCCATACTACTTTTTCTGCCCATTTAAGATAATTTTTTAATAATTTATAATCTCTTATATCTCCATAAACAAATTTTACGTTTTTTTGATATAAACTCTCGTAAAGCAGAGCATCATATACAATAATTTCATTTTTTGTATCTTGTAACAGTAAATCAGTTACGGCACCACCTACATAACCAGCGCCTCCAACAACTAAAATTTTCATATTTGATTTTTAGACAATAATTTTCTGTATAAGTAAATTAAAAATATAATAAAGCAAATGCTTAATAGAAGTTTATAACTACTTGAAGGGATATATCCAAAATGCCATAATCTATAAGCCAATACTTGTGCAATAAATGAAGCGAACACCATATTATTAGATATTTTATAAGCCAAAATTTCTAAAAGAGAACAAATCAGACATATGACATTTAACGCAAAAAATAAAAAAAAATATGATCCTGTATAAAATAGAAAAGCAATAATGCCCATTAAACTGATAGAATTTATTTTACAATCATTTTTTAGGCCATTTTTATTGCTACATTTAGCAGTTGTTCTTTCTTCATTTTTAAATTTGTCATAAAAAGAGTTCTCCCCTCTTATAAACTTTTCATTTAGAGCAGAAAAAAATAGATTGAAGCTTAAATTATTTCTACTTGATACAGCCATAATCCCCTCTACACCTATTAATCTACTTATGAAAATTTTTAACAATCTCTCTGAAGAATTTTGAATAAATTTATTATTTTGTTTTTGAGAAGAATTAAGATTACTTGTCTCTTCTTGAAAATCTTTAATCACAAACTCATTTCTTTGTTTGCTTACTAATACAACAGAAATCATAAAAAAGATCATTATAGAAACAAAAAATATATTAAAGATTTTAATATCGAATTTCTTATTTGATTTATTCAACTTATAAAGACCTAAAATATTTGACAATGGATTAAATATAAAATTTCTGCTTAATATAGAAAAACTATTTAAGAAAGACTCATATATGGAAATAATAATTGTTATTAATAAACTTTTTGATGTATGAAATTCATAATTAATAATAATAGCTGTAATTGAAGGTAAGAGAATAAAAAATATAAAAGTAAAACTAGCGTTAATAATAAAACCTAAATCGTTAATATTTCCTCTTTGATATATTTTAAAACTAAAATTAATTAATGAAAGAATTAAAATTAATATTGCAAATGAAATTAAAATTGTTTTTCTTCTCTTAGTGTAAAATTTTTTTTCAAAATTAGATATTTTATTTTCCTTATAAAAAAAAATTTTTTCTCTTAAAAAACTAGATAATGATATTGCTAGGTAAGATATTATACATATGATTAATACTTTATCTAGTGATTCACTTGAAAAGTTAAATGAACCTACTCCATCTGAAAACCAATATTTAAAATCACCAAAACCTTCAGGAAATAAATTTTTAAGTTTAATTTTTAAAGAAAAATTAAACCATAATCCTAAAAAAAGAAACAAACCTATAAAATGATCAAAAAATATTGATTTTTTACGAAACATATAAAATAAAAAGAACAAACTTGTTGCACAAAAAAAATAGTAAATAATTTTATTACCAATATAATTTAAAGAAACATATAAACTTATGATAATGAAAATAAATAGTAGAATTTTTTTTATCATTTTTTTCTTATTAAATTTATAAAAATTTTGATAAGTTCCTCTGAATTTTTTTTAATGCAAAAGTTATTATTAAAAAAATTGATGTTGTTAAAATAAAATTTCTTATAACTTTTTTGTTTCATATTGATTATCTTAGAAACACTTTGCGAAAATTCATGAATAGAATTTGATTTTGCGGTATAACCAAGTTTATTTTTATTTATAATATTAGATACTTCTCCATCAGACCAACTGATTATTGGTTTACCAAAATATAGGTAAGTTTGAAATTTTGCAGGTATAGTTTTTGACAATGCCTTCCCCTTTGATAACATTAATAAAAGGCTATCTGCTTTTGCTATTTCTTTAATAAAATTGTTTTTTAAGTAATTCTTTATTTCAATTTTTTTTGATAAACTTTCATTAATAATAATTTTTTTTATCCAATCCTTCCTACTTCCATCACCAAACAATGTAATCTTAAAATTATTCAACTTAGTATTTTTGCAAAATTTAATTAAATTCTCTAAATTTTGTGCATTACCGATATTACCTGTGTAGTATATTTTTTTTATTTTATTTTTTTTTACTTTATATTTTTTTTTTCTAACTGAAGAAAATTGTGATGGATTATAAAAGGTTCTAATTTGTGTATTGGATAATTTTTTTACAGGATAAATAAACTTTTTAGACTGAACTAAAATTAAATCACAATTATTATATATTAACCTAGTAATATATCTAATAATTATGAGTATTAATTTATTTTTAATATAACCCGTGTCTTGAACGCTATTTGGCCATAAATCTTGAACCCAAAGTACAATAGGAATTTTATTTATTTTTGAGAACAATATTGCAGGTATAGCTTGAAAAATTGGACTAGTGGCATAAACAAAAATTAGGTCAAAATTTTTTTTTATTTTAAAAATATTGTATAAAGCTGATATTATGTAAGATAAATAATTTAATACTAAATCTATTGTTGATGCTTTTCCCCTAGGAATTATTTGAGTTCTATATATTTTTATTTTACCCCTTTTTTTTTCTTCAAATGAAAATTTTTTATAACCTGTTAAAATTCTACCTTTAGGATAATTCGGTTTAGCAGTGAAAACTGATAGCTCTTTAATTTTCTTATTTTTTATTATTTGTTCTGCCATATCATTAATTCTAAAATTTTCAGGCCAGAAATGTTGTGTAAAAATTATTAATTTCATTTTTTTCTTATGTAGTGTGATGAAAATCCCCAGAAAAAAAACAAAATACTCCCAGTATATAGCTCTCTTAAAGATGACTTAATAAATGTATCAATTAGTAAAAAGATTAATACAAAAATGCATAAAAGAATAGAAAAGTCTGAATTTCTTTCTTTAATTTTTTTTTTTGCATTTTGTATATAGCTAATTATTAAATAAATTAATGGCAATAAAGTTAAAAATCCCAAGTTGTAAATAAAATCAACAAAATAATTAAATGACGTGTTAAATAATGGATTTAAAGTATTAAAATTATTTTTTCCAAATAGAAAATCTTTTAAATTATAAATTTCTCCAGTGTAAAATAATAGTGAATAAAATCTATCAGATAACAAAGGTAGAAGATTAATAATTTTAAAGTATGTAGTTTCGACTAAATAGCTAGATTGATGATTATACTGAATTTTAAGAATTATGAATAATATTGTAAATGATAAAAGAACATATAAGTAACTTATTTTTTTTTTGAAAAAATTTTTAAATAACATAAATATTATGAATAAACTAAGTGTTGCAGTATAAATAAGACCACTAATTGAAGTGCTAAAAACCAAGTAAATATTTGTAACTAAAAGTAATGTAAATATTTGTATTTTATTGAGATAATTATATTGCATTAAATAAGCTATAGTTATTATAAAAATAAGACCAATTGTTTGTGAAACGTATTGTAAATGTTTGTAAATACCAAAACTTGAAATATTACTGCTTAAAATTAAATCTTTTGAATTAAAAATATCAAAAAATTGAAAAGAAATAATAAATAGAAATATGAAAAATATACTTTTGAAAAATTTATGATGTTGCCTATTTTGCTTTGCAAATTGATTTCCAATTATAAATGCACAAAACGGGAAAGCAAATTGAACTAAAATATAAATATTTTCGTATTTAAGGTTTTCTTTCAATATACTAATAGATGTTAAGCCAAGTATAACAACTAATGAGAGAATATATAAAATATATCTATCAATAACATAACTTTTAATAATAACGAAAAAAATTACCAAAATAATAAAAAAAGCTAAAGGAATAGGTAAAGAATTTAAAAGAAAAGATGAATTAAAGAAAGGGTCAACGGAATAGTAAACCTTTGGTAAAAAAGACAAATCATCATCAAATAAAATGAAAAAAACAGGTAGAAAGAAAAAAATGAGATAGATGTAAAAATTTTTAAAATTAATAAGTCTTATCCTAAAGCCATAAAATAAATAAGCGATAATAGAGTTTATTAAAAATGCTGCTGGCAAAAGCATATAAGATTTGATGGAATAAATAATTGGAATAATAGAAATTATTGACAATGAGAAAAAAATATCGATTTGAAAACATAATGATCTAGTTTTTTTATCATGTATCATAAGTTGTCGTTTATGAAATGCATAAATCATAATTATTGATCCAATCATTGAGAAACCAGATATAAGGAAGTTAATATTATTTAGTAAATCAATTTTTAAATAATAAGAATATAAAAAACTTGCTCCAACACAAAAATATAAAAAGCAGAAAAAAATTAAAATATTGTAGTCACTTAATCTAAATTTATTTCTGATTAACCTAGGAGCCAAAATAAGTGAATAAATGGATGCCGGAAAAGATCCAAGTGTAAAAAAAGTAAATACAGAAGCTGCTAATTCTTTGCTGAATAATATATAAATAAAAAATCTAAAATAAAAATTACTTATCGAAATAAAAAATGAAGATGTTAGTCTGTTAGACAAAATATTTTGTTTAATAAATAAATTATAATAATTAAGAAAATTAAAAAATAAGTTTAATTTTTTAAAATATAAAAGAGATAAACTTAGTAGTAGTAAATTAAATAAAATTGTAAATAAAGAAAATATAAAAACTTCACCAAGAAATATTAGAGATACAGATATACAAATATAAAATATTAAAGAGAAATTATAGTATTTAAGATAACTATAATTTTTTTTTACTTCACATTTCACCAAAAAAATCTCTAAACACCATTGAGAAATAATTAATACTGAAATACTAAAAATAAAAAAATTAAATATATTTTGTAAATAAAAAAAAATGGAAGCGATAACTAACAACGCTATGGAAGATTGAAGTCTAAAAATAAAAGAAGAATTAATCTTCTCTAAATCTTCATCAGCCAATAATACAGATCTTTCATTAATTGATAAAAGATGACACAAAAATAATAAAAAACTACTAGCTAATCCTAAATCTGCAGTTAGTAAATTTAATTCACTAAAATATACAATAACTAAAAGTGCTGAAGTTGAAAAAAAACTAAAAATATATCCTGATATTAAAAAAAAATATTTCTTGTTGTTGTTAATTTTTTGTATTAATTGTAAAAACATCTTAGTGATAATTATCAAATAATTTCATATGAAAGTAGTAATTTTAGCTGGTGGTCTTGGGACAAGAATTTCTGAAGAGACTCAAAATAAACCAAAACCAATGGTTAACATAGGTGGTAAACCAATATTGTGGCATATTATGAATATATACTCAAAGCAAGGGTACAATGATTTTATTATTTGCGGAGGATACAAATTAAATGTAATAAAAAGATTTTTTCAGCAAATTGATGGGAGTAAAATTATATTTAATTATAATGGAATAGAATTATCAAAAAAATATTCATTTAAAAAATTAAAAAATATTTGGAATGTTAACCTAATTGATACAGGAATTAAGACTTATACAGGAGGTAGATTAAAAAGATTAGAGAATGTTCTTAAAAATGATCAAAATTTTTTTTTTACTTACGGGGATGGTTTATCTAATTTAAATATAAAAAAACTATTAAAATTTCATCTAAAACAAGAAACGATTGCAACTTTGACTGCTGTAACACCTCCAAGCAGATTTGGTGTTTTGAAAATAAAAAACAACAAAGTAAAAAAATTTTTAGAAAAAAAAGATTTTGAAAAGGACTATTTGGTAAATGGAGGTTTTTTCGTATTTAATAAGAAAATATTTAAATTCTTAAAAAATGACAAAACAATTTTAGAACAACAGCCATTAGAAAAATTGGCTAGCATCAATCAATTGTCGAGCTATTTGCATTTAGGATCATGGTTTTCAATGGATACACAGAGAGATCAGGTATACCTTGACAAATTATATAAAAGTAAAAAACATTTTTGGTAATAAACAATGAAGAAGTTTTCTAAATGTGTAATTTGTTCTGGCAAGCTTAAAAAAAATATTATCAATTTAGGAAAACTGCCAATATGTGAAGATTTTGTAGAAATAGGAAAAAATAAAAAAAATAAATTTTATAAGACAAGCCTAAATTTTTGCCCTAGATGCATAACAGTTTTCCAAGATAAGATTATAAATCAAAGAAAAATATTTCCAAAATCTTATAAGTACAGACCTAGATTTACAAACGATGTGATTAACGGCATGAAAAACTTAGGTGAGGAATTTCTTAAAAAATATAATTATAATAAAAATGATTATGTATGTGATATAGGCTGCAGTGACGGATCACTATTAAACTTTTTTAAAAAAAAAATGAAAACTATTGGTGTAGAACCAACTTTTGCAGGTAAAGAAGCGAGAAAAAATGGTCATAGAATAATTATAGATTATTTCGATAATAAAGCTGCGCTAAAAATAAAAAAGATAACTGAAGGCAAGTTAAAACTTATAACTTTTACAAATGTATTTGCTCATATTGTAAATTTTAAACAACTTATTAAAAACCTCAAAATATTGATTAATGATCAGACGGTAATTATTATTGAAAATCATTATTTAGGTGAAATTATAAAAAAAAATCAATTCGACTCATTTTATTCAGAACATCCGAGAACATACAGTTTCAAATCATTTCAATATATAGCTAAATTATTAGATTGTGAAATATCCGAAGTACAATTTCCATCTAGATATGGTGGAAACATAAGAGTTTTTCTAAATAAGAAAATTAATAAAATAAATAAATATAATGTTAAACATAAAGAAGATTATATTTTGAAATCTATATATAAAGTTCAAAAAAAAATTGAAAATTGGAAGAAAGTTAGTTCTAAGACTCTTATTTATTTTAAACAGAAAAATCTCAGATTATATGGAAAAGCCCTACCTGCAAGGGCAATTGTGCTAATTAACATGCTTAAAATGGATTCAAAAATAATGCCTTTCGTATTTGAAAAAGTGGGATCAAAAAAAATTGGACATTACGTGCCTGGAACTAAAATTAAAATTGTTGGCGATGATCAGTGGATAAATAAAAAAATTAAACCTGAGGCAATGGTAATATGGGGTTGGCATATTTACAAAGAAATTAAAAAGTATTTAAATAATAATGGCTATAATAAAAAATTATATATACCATTACCTAAATTTAAAAAAATAGTTTAATTTGAAATATGGAATATTAGGATCTGGATTTGCTATATATGGCTGGTTATCAGCTATATTCAAAGAAAATGATAAAAATAAAGTTTTTACACTTGAAAAATATAAGTCTAAAATTTTATCAAGAATTGAACTAAAAAAATGTCTTAAAATTATAACTTTCGTTAAAAACGAAAAGGAAATATTTGAGAAGTCTAAAGCAATAATTATTGCAAAAAGACCTTTAGATCAGGAATACTTTTTAAAAAAGTTAATTAAATACAAAAATAAAAAGTTATTAATTCTTGAAAAACCTATAGCAAGAAATCCAAAACTTTCATTAGATTTATTGAAAATTTTAAAAAAAAAAAAAATTAAAAATTAAATTTTCTTTACCTTTTGAAAAAACCAATTGGAATATAAAATTAAAGAAGCAAATTAAAGACAAAAATTTTAGAAGTGCAAATATAATTTGGAATTTTAAATCAAAATTTAATAAGAAAAAAAGCTGGAAAAATAATACAAAAGAAGGTGGTGGAATTTTAAGATTCTATTTTATACACTTTTTTTATTTTATTTGTAACTTAGGAAAAAAAATACAAGTCAAAAAATATATATTAAAAAATAATGAATTTTCAATTAGTTTTGAAATTGATAAGAGCAAAATAATTAATATCTGTATTAATAAAAATTCAAAAGAAAGATTTTCTGTAATTATTAAAAATAAAAAAACAAATAAATACAATTATTTAAATCCTTTTGAAAGAAAACAAGTAGAAAAAAAAGAGGATATAAGAGTTAAATATTTATTGTTGATACTAAAAGATAAGAAAAATTATTATACAAACATGTTAAAAGGAACTAAACTTTGGGCTGAAACAGAAAAAATAATAAGTAAAAATTTTAATATCTTAAATTAATAATATTTAGATTTTTGTTTTTTTTTATAAAGTTAAGATACTCTGGCCAGGCTGTTAACAGAATATAAAAAGCATTTTTATTTACCAAAGGTTTTTTTTTTATTTCTAAATTTATAAATTTTTTCTTTAAATCTTTGTAACAAACAGGATCACAGAGTACTAAATTTTTATATTTTAGGTCATAAAGTCTTTTCGCAAATTTTAGGCTTTTTGAATCTCTCAAATCATCAGAGTTAGGTTTAAAAGCCAATCCTAGGAGAAAAATTTTTTTTTTCTTATTAATTTTTTTGATCACCTTATCAAATTGATAATCAAAGATATCTGAATTTACTTTATTTGTAGATGAAAGTATTGGGGCTTTAATTTTAGTTTTTTTAGAAAGGTCTATGAATGCTCTTACATCTTTTGGTAAGCAATAACCTCCATAGCCTAATCCTGGACGAAAGTAATTTGTCATTTGAGACGGTTTTCCGTACCACCTTTTATCATAATGAAAGGAATTAAAAATTTTAGAAATTTCTTTGATTTGCATTTTTTCAGCAAATATTGCCATTTCATTTGAAAAACTTATCATTGTAGCTAGCGCGCTATTTGATAAATATTTTGAAAATTCAGCACCTTTTTCTGTAACTAAAATAAATTCACTATCAAATCCATGATATAAATTTTTAATTTTTTTAAAATCTAATTTATTATTTGCTCCAATAACAATTTTGTCAGGTTTTATGAAATCTTCCCAAGCATATCCTTCTCTTAAAAATTCTGGATTTGAAATAAAGATAATATTCTTATATTTTTGATATTGTTTTTTTAATACATCTACTGTTCCAGGTATCACTGTAGATTTTATAATGATGTAGTTTTTTTTATTATTTTTTTTTTCTTTAATATTTTTAATAACATCTCCAACTACTTTTTTTAATATTGTAAGATCAATTGAACCATTTGCTTTTGATGGAGTGCCAACGCAAATAAAAAAATAATTAATATTTCTGTCAATAATGACTTTATTGGAGATTATTAGATTTTCTGAATTTTTTGTATTTTTTAGTTTTTTTTTTTAAGTGAGGTTCATGAAAAGGAATTATAATATTATTCAACTTATTTCTTTTATCATCATTGATCTCTACACCATTTACAATTTTTCCCTTAAAAGCAAAGCCAACAGCAGTGGTAAGTCCAACAAACCCTAATCCAATGACATTAATCATTATAATAATACATTAAGTAGTTTTGAAGACCAGCTTCTAATTTTATTTTGGGGTTATAATTTAACAAATTTTTTGATTTTTTTAAACAAGGCTTACGTCTTTGAGGATTGTGAATTAAATACTTCTTATCTTTATTTTTTCTGAATATTATTCTGCCAGAGTAATTAATATTATCTTTTGCAATTGATTTAAAAATCTTTGTAAATTTTAATACAGAAATTTCTTGGTCATTGTTACCAATATTAAATACATCAAATTTATTATGCTTAATTACTTTCAAATAACCACAAATAGCATCTGATACATAACAAAATGTTCTTTTTGGCTTACCATCTGAAAACAATATAATATCTTTATTTTTGAGAAAAGTATTTAACAAGTCTGATGGCAGTCTCTTATCATATCTACTCAAAAATGGGCCATAATTATTAAATGGTCTCACTATTCTTATCGGTAGATTATATATTTGATTATATATGTAACATAAAGTTTCACCATATCTTTTAGACTCGTCGTAACATGCTCTTGGACCAATTGAAGATACATTTCCATTATATAATTCTTTCGTTGGAATATTTTTATTGTCAGGGTTTCCATAGATTTCACTTGAGGAAAAATATAAGATTCTGCTAATTTTTTTTTTAATACTAAAATTTAATATATTTTTTAGACCATCTACATTTGCTTCTGCTGTTGATAATGGATTTTTTCTGTAATAAGTTGGTGAAGCAATTGAGGCAGCATGGATAATTATATCAATTTTTTTTAATCTAAACAATTTTGAGTCTTTTTTTGTTATATCACAACTCAGAAATTGACACTTATTTTTTGGTATTTTTAACAAATTATTTTTTATTTTATTAATATTTATATCAACTAGTATAATTTTTTTTACTTTAAGGTTATGTATAAAATAACTGAAGTAATTTGAAAAATAAGAACCAAGAAATCCGGAAGCGCCAGTAATTAAAATAATTTTATTTCTAAAAAAGGAATTGGAATTATTATTTTTGTAGATATAATTCAGATCTTTAATTAAGATATCAGACATATTAATTCCATAAATGAGACAAGATAAAATAAATATCTTAGTACCAACTTATAACTCAGAAAATAAAATAAAAAAATCAATTCTTTCTATACTAAAACAATCCCACAAAAACTTTTCATTAACAATAATTGATAATTGTTCAACTGATAGAACAATAGAAATAATCAATAAAATTAAGGATAAAAGACTAAAATTAATTAGGAGGAAAAAAAATTTTGGGGTGCTAAATAATTTAAATTACGCTTTTAAAATAGCAAAAGGTGACTTTGCAGCTGTATACCATTCAAATGATATTTATCACAAAGATATATTAAAAAAACAATTAAATATTTTAAAAAATAATCCTGACATAAAAATAACATTTACAAATGCTATTATTCAAGGTGCTAATGGAAAACATATCAATGTGCTGAATAATAAAATTAAAGATAATGTGAAATATGATTTAAGAAAAATTATAATTTTATTAGCTGAACATTACAATTTTTTTGTATGTCAAAGTGTTTTTTTTAGACCAGAATTTTATAAGAAACATATAAAAAATTGGAGGTATAAATTTGGAATGTCGAGTGATTTGGACTTGTGGTTAAGATTCATAAAAAAAACAAATGTAATTTTTTTAAAGGAAACATTGGTGAAAACAACTATAGGAAGAGGTCAGGCATCTTATAAAGAAAAAAACAAATTAGGAAAAGCAGATTTTTTTAAAGTGATTAATCATCATATTAAAAAAAACGACATAGATTTGAATAACGAAGACAAAAAAAAATTATTTCTTTTAACTCAAAGAGATATTGCTAGACAAATAATCAATTATTTTATTAAGGATAAATATGAAAAGTCAGTAAAATTATCGAAAAATTTAAATTTGATTTATTTATTAACCAATTTTAGAATATCAAAAAAAATAATTTTAATATTGATCATTAAAATTTTAGTCGTGTTTTCTCAGTTCGGAGGCAAAAATCTATTAAAAAGGATTTTCATTTTTTTAAATGAAAAATATATTACCTAAGATCTTCTTTTAGGTGATTAATTATTATATTTGCAAATTTCTCTTCATTAAAATATTTTATCTTATCTGAATTAATAAATTTATAGATATTTAACTGAAATTCTTCAATTTTTTTTTCAGACATAGAATTTATATGTGTAAAAAGTGAGGAAATATTGTCGAATCTTCTTAGATCGATAAAAGTGTTTTCAGGTATGTATTTATTTACATTTGGTGCCCCTAAGTATATCGGAATACATCCGTTGCTGAATGAATCAAATATCGGATCTGAGATATATCCATTTATACTATTATTTTCTATACAAAAAGAAAATTTTGTTTCTTTCAAAATATCTGACTTATCTTTGATTACACCTTTATAATTTTTTAATTTCGACTTGATTCTGAAAATTTTATTTAAGAAATTTATAATTCTGCCGATATTACCAGATCGTTTAAAAGGTAAATTCCAGTCCATTCCATATAATTTGAAACTATTTTCATATTTTTCCATGAAATCAATTATTTCAAATCTTTTAAAATATAAATCTTTTTTTGATTTTTTTTTTTTGAGATTTGTTGCTACAAATCATAGCTGATAAAAGCGTTCTGCTATTAATATCTTGATCAAATTTTTTTTTAATTATAAATGGATAATTGTTTTTAAATATTTTGGTATTATCAATAAAATCGTCATACTGACAAAAAATTTTAGTATAATTATTCTTCAAGATATTTAGATTATTTTGATCGTAAATTTCAACAGACTCAGGTAAAAGGAGATAAGATTTATCACAAATAATTTTTTGATGGTATGCAAAATTAATCTGAAGATCTATTTTATCTTTTTTATTCCATAAGTCTTGAGTATGAATATTATAATTATTTTCGTTTAATACTCTTGCAAAATGTAAAAAACCTTGATTTTTATCATCTTTTTGTATTGTGCTTTTTCCAGATGATAACCAAATTCTATCTTTTTTAAATATATTATCGTTTAAATCTGAAGCACTGTAACAATTAAATAAAATATTTTTCATTTAAATTTTTCCAAGATTTATATTGAATATTTTTAAGCTTCATTAATGAGGATTTATCACTAAGGGAAATGATTTTTATATTATTCTTTTTTGCAATATTAAATAATATTTGAAAATTATTTAATGTTTTTTTCTTTGTTAATCCAAAAATAGTTTTTTTATCGTTTATGTTTCTAATTTTACTTTTAATTTCTTTTAAATATTCGTGTAAATAAAAATTTTTAAAATAAAATCTACGGTTTAATTTTTTTGTTTCAATAGAAACTTTATTCATAATTTGGTCTGAATAATTATCTAAATAATAATTATGATGAATTTTTTTTTCAGGTAAATCGATCCCCTGCAATATGATTGGATTGCAACCTAATATTAATGATAATGCTAAAGCTTTTTCAGCTACTGTACTTCCGAACGGTTTACAAACCTTTTTGTAATTATACATTTTTGATACATACTCTTGTATTGTTAAAGTATTTTTATTTTTCTCCTTGCTTAATAATTCGCAACATTTATTTTCTGGATTACACTTTCTCTTTTTTATATGTCTATCATCATATGCTATCCACCGTACTTTTAGATTTTTTTCTAAATATTTATTAGATTTTTCCCATATTAAGTCGTAGAGGGCTGTATCAGAAAATAAAAAAAAGGTTTTTTTGAACTTATTTATTATTTTTAAGTGCCATTTAATGTTAGGATTTGGAAATTCATTGTTAGCGTTAATCCAATAATTAGCATTAAATATATTTCTGCCTCTTATTATACTATCTCCTATACAAATAATCTTCCCCTTAAACTTCCTATAGTCAAAGTTTTTCAATGAAGGGCTTGGCGATATAATTATGCAAGGTTTATGTTTGTGTTTGTTCTTTATGTCATCAAAAGAATATTCCATATTTATAATTTTAATTTAATGAAAGATTTTTTGTTAACCTTGTAAACTCTATCACATATTTTAAGTGTATTTATCTTATGCGAAATAATAAAAATTGTTTTTTTTCTTCTAAAACTTTCAATTGATTGTAAAAAGTTTTTCTCTGTTTCTGGGTCCAATGAACTTGTTGCTTCATCGAATATCAATAAATCTTTATCGTTATATAATGCACGAGCGATACCAACTCTCTGCATTTGTCCTCCAGAAATTCTCACACCCCTCTCTCCAATTAAATTATTATAATCTTCTTTTTTTTTTAAGAAATTTCCAAGTTGAGATATTTTAGAAACCTTAAAAATTTTTTTTTTATTTATATTTTTGGTTTCAACGCCAAAAGCAATATTGCTAAAGATATTTTCGTCAGTAAGAAATACCTGTTGTGGAACGTAACCTATTTTATTTTGCCAAGATCTAATATCATTGAATATATTTGTTTTATCCACAAAAATTTTACCTTGTGTAGGAACAAGTAGACCGATTAAGCAATTTAAAAAAGTTGATTTACCTGAACCACTTGAGCCTGTAATACCAATTATTTCATTTTTTTTAATAGATAAGTTTACATTTTTTAATACATAATTTTTTGTATTTGGATACTTGTAAGATAAATTATGAATTTTAATATTTGAATGAGTTATTTTTTTTAAATTTATTTTATATGCCTCTATATTTAATTTTAAATCTTTTATAACTATTTCAGAAGCTGGCAAATAAAATTTTAAATGTTGTATAGCAAATATTATTTTATTAATAGATGGAATTATTTTAAAACCAACTGCTGCAAATAGTGCTAAAAATGTGATGATTGTAATCTTATCATACTCATAAAACATCATAAAAAATATAGTCACAATTAAAAGCAATATTGACATGAATTCTAATATAAATCTCGGTATAGATTGAACAAATTCCTGGATTTTTTCTGAGTTACTAAAAATTTGTATATTTTTAGAAAATTTTTTTATGAAAAAATTTTCTCTGTTCATAATTTTAATTTCTTTAATAGCAAAAAATGAAGAATTAATATTCTCCATAAGTTTTTTTAGGTTAATTATATTTTTTTTTCCTTGTTCAGATAATATTGGAGTAACAAATTTTAAAAAAAGAAATGATACTAAAATAGTAAAAAAAAATATAAATAAAGTGGCTTTAAAATTAACATATAAAAGTATTAAGACTAATCCAAAAAGAATAAAAATTTCTGTAAATAAAATACTTAATTGATTTATATTATGTGCAAAGTTTTGTGTAGATACAATATTTTTAGTGAGATCTGAGGAATTTGATTTTAAATGAAATAAATATTTTTGGTAAATATAATTATGATATAATTTTTCTGCATATTTTTTGTGTAAACCATAAATAAAACTTGATTTCCAATAACTAAAAAAAATTAAAAATAAAGTTTTTATAAAATAGATAATTAAAATACCTATTAGGCATAATTTTAGAATTTCATTAGGTGTAAGTACTTTTATATAATAAGGAACAAATTTAAAACTATTAATATTTGTAGCAAAATTATCATCAAAAATTAAAGTAACAATTGGCACTACCAATGAAATACTCATCATTTCTAAAACAAAAGTAACAATAATAAAAAGGAATAAAGTAATTAATTTTCTTTTTTCACGACTATTTAGTATTTTAAATATTTTATTAATATAATTAATAGAACTTTTGGTTTTCATTAAAGATTATTTGTTTGACCACCATCTATAATTAGATTTGCTCCTGAAATAAAATTATTTTTATCAGAGGCCAAAAAAAATACAGCATTAGCAATGTCTTTTGTGCTAGCAAATTTATTTAGTGGCACATTTTTTTTTAAATAATTTTTTACTTTTTCTTTGTTTTTCTTTAATTTTTTTTCCCAAGTGGATCCTTTAAATAAAACATTTCCAGGAGAAACTATATTTAAATTAACTCCGTTTTTAGCAAAAGATTTAGATATAAATTTTAAATAAGTATTTAATAAATTTTTTGATATGCTATAGTTTATAGGTGCTCCTTCAACAGACTCGCTTCCACAAATTGATGAAATACATATTATTTTTGATTTACTTTTAATAAGGTAATCCTTTAATTCATTCAAAATTAAAACACAACTAAAAAAATTTTTTTCCAAACTGTCATTAATTTGATTTAATGAAGGGAAATCATTATATTCATATTTACTAAAACCTATATTGCATACTAGTACATCTAGTTTTGTAATATTTTTTTTAATTTTTGACGAAATTCTTTTTACATCATTTAATTTTGTCATATCCGATTTAAAATGTTTGAATTTTTTATTTATTTTATTTGGGTTATGTCTAGAATTTATAAAAACATTAAAATTTTCATCATAAAATTTGTTTGCTATTTCTAATCCTATCCCTTTTGATGATCCAGTAATAAAAATGTTTTTTTTCAACTTTTCCAGCCTAATATTTTTTCCATAAATTTGAAATTTAAAATTTGTTCTTCAAAAGAGCACAGATTTTTATAATTATTATTTATAAATGATGAACACATTGAATAGAAACCTGCTTTGAATTTTTTTTCATACTTAAAATTTTTTATAATAATTTTCCTTTTTTTTGTATATTCAATTTGTACTATTTCTATAGGTTTTAAATTTATAACAAAATCTTTAAAATAAACTCTTATTTCCCATCTTCCAAAGCTAAGCCAATCGGATCTGTATATAAATGGTATATTTTTTTGTGATATTCCATGTCCTTGTAAAAAAACCGGTTTATGCCATTGTATTTTGTCCTTAAAGAATAAATTCAATTTCTTTGGGTGTCCAATAAGGCTAAATACTAAATCAATGATGTGGGATGAATTATATATAAACCATCTATTTAATTCGCTTTTTGAGTAATTTAAAGTATTAATATTATATATCCATTCCGTTAAATCAAAATAAATTGATCTAATTTTTTTTTTTTAATTATTTTTTTGATATAATTTACTGATCCATAAAATCTTCTATTATATGCAATGAAGCATTTTGATTTTTTTTTTTTTATCAA
>MDTG01049431.1_pt1 | contig 20139 bp, 22 predicted proteins | sample 811421 | NCBI WGS metagenome assembly MDTG01 (sample SAMN05326645, study PRJNA326480) | marine metagenome | isolation source: seawater | place: Pacific Ocean: South East | collected 2011
ATGGTTGCTAAATTGAATAATATGCAACTGCGAGCTCGACTTGTTGTAGAAGGATATATGATTGGATATCATAAGAGCCCATATCATGGATTCAGCGTTGAGTTTGCTGAGCATCGCTCATATGGTCATGGTGACGAAGTTCGACACATTGATTGGAAATTGTATGGGAAAACAGATCGTTATTATGTCAAACGATTTGAAGAAGAAACAAATGTCCGTTCTCATATTTTACTAGACTCTAGCCAATCAATGAAATTTGGGAGTGGATCTGTAAATAAATTATCTTACGCAACGTATCTATCTGCTGCATTAACATATTTGATGCTTAGTCAAAAAGACGCAGTAGGATTGGTACTTTTTGATGAGAAAATCAAAAAATTCATCCCCCCTAAATCGACACAATCTCATTCAAATATAATAATGAAAACACTAGAGAAAGTTACTCCTGGTTACGATACTCAGATTCAACCCGTACTAGACTCTATGGCTGAGCAAATTAGAAAACGAGGATTAATTATATTAATTTCTGATTTATTAGATGATCCAGAAAAAGTTTTGATGGGTTTGAAACACTTTAGATACAATAAGCAAGAAATAATTGTCTTCCATTTAATGGATCCAGAAGAATATAATTTTGATTTTGGAGAAAGAATTCAATTTACCGACATGGAATCTGGAGAATCAATTACAACGGATCCTTGGCATATTCGAAAAGCATATAAGAATCAAATTGATCACTTTAATAAAACATATCAATATGGTTGCAGAAATCTCAAAATTGATTATGTACCATTATTTACTAATCAACCGTTAGACATAGCTTTAAATGAGTTTTTAAATAAGCGTCAAAAATTAAAATAAAAAGCCCCTAATTAAAGGGCTTTCTCAATAAAAAATATTTATTTTTTAACCACCAAGTTTTTTAGCTTTATCAAAATATTTTGTTGCTCCATCCATATCACCCTGCTTTATCAATACTCTGGCCATTCCTTTATAATGGTCTGGATTTTCAGGTTGAAGAGCTATCAACTCTCTATAAAATTTTGAAGCCCTCCTCCATTTTTCAGCATTTTCAAATGTTTGAGCTATACCAACTAAAGCTTCTGTGTCTTCTGGATTAAGATCATATGCTGACATAAAATTGTCTTCAGCATCTTGAAAATTATCTAATTGCATATATAAAACACCCAAGTTGAAATAAAGATTAGCTTTAGCAGGCTTATCAGTTTCTTGCTTAATTGCCATTTGAAAGGTCTCAACTGATTTTTCTTTTTTATCGGTTTCATAATAAAGACCTGCTAATAATTTTAAGACTCCTAAATCTGTTGGATCCAAAGTCCTTGCTTGCTCAATATATATTATAGCATTCTCTTTATCGCCTGTTAATGATAAGATTTGACCAAGTGTATAATTTGGTTGGAAATCATTTGGTGCCATATCATAAGCTTTCCTTGCGAATTCAACTGATTTAGTATGGTCTTCAAATTCGTAATAAGAATTAGCTAGAATAGAATATGTTTCATTTTGTTTGGGGTCGATATCTAGTGTTTCATTAAAAAGATTAATCGCTGATTCTAAAGTAGGCTTATCCCTTGTCTCTCTAAATTTATTATAACCTATTATAGCCTTATTATAAGTTTCAGCCCAGAACATAGAGCGATAGTTATTTGTTAATTCTATAATTGGACGATTTAATACTTTCGCATTAGGATCAATTTCAATAGCTTGATTAAACATATTGTTCATTTCAACCCATTCAGATTTACGTGCATGAACATGGTAGCCTATTTGGACCATTACCTCTGCATTCCCAGGTTCAACTTCTAGAGCTTTAAATAAATATTCTTCTGCTTCAGTCCAATTTTTTTTATCAATCGCTATTTTTGCAGATGTATATTCTGCAGAAGCGCCACATCCCCACAAAAATAATGAAATAAAAAGTGAATATATTAATAGTAATGGTTTTCTTGTTATCATGTTTCCTCTTTATTTTGAGTCAAAATATTCATTGAAATTATATCTCTAGTCATATCGAATCAACTATTTAGAGCTGATTTTAAAAAATTAATTCTCCTATTTATTTCATTATCCGATACATTAAGAATACCTTCTGGACCAAATCCTTCTACGCAAAGAGAAGCAAGACTTGAACCATAAATTAATGAATCTGTTTTAGATAGCCCTGAAGCTAAAGCTGAAATAAACCCACCACCAAAGGTGTCACCTGCTCCCGTAGGATCAACAACCTGATTTACTGGATATGCTCCTACTATTTTATGATCTTCTAAAGAAAAAAATTCTAAACCATAGCTTCCTTTTTTAATCACAACATAATCAAGACCCATATCTAATATTGTCGAAGCTGAATCTGATAATGTATCGCAATCTGTTAGCATATAAGCTTCACTCTCATTTAATAAAAGGATATTAGATTTAGATAAAACATCCAATAATGAATCTTTAGCTATATCAATCCATAAATTCATCGTGTCAACTACTATTATTGCATTATTATTTTCATTTTGTTCAATAACTGATTTTTGAAGATCAGGGTGAATATTAGCTAAAAAGATATGTGAACTATTTTTATTTGATTTAGTTAAAATAGGCTGAAAATCTGAGAATACCCCTAATTCAGTATACAGAGTTTCTCTATCATCCCAATTCTCATGGTATAGACCACCCCACCTAAATGTTTTTCCTTCAACTACCTGAAGATCATCCAAATTAGATGCTTTTGATTGAAAAATCTGATGACCATAGTCTGGAAAATCATTCCCAATAATCCCGACAATCGAAACCGATATATTATTACTAGCAGCGATAAGGCTATAAGTGGTTGAACCACCTATAACATTCTTCTTTGATTCAAATGGCGTTTTAATTTCATCTAAACCAATTGATCCAACAATGAGAAGACTGCTTTCATTCATAATAAAATAATACTGTTGATTATTTGTTTACTCCAAGTATTTAAATCAGCAATAAAAATGGTTGTTGTTTTAAACTTGCGCCCTTTTTAACAGGACATGTATATTCATTATCTATGGGCTCAAAAACCTTTGCAATAATAACTGATATTCATTCAAATACGTCTGCGCTTGAATATGCTCTTTCTATCATCGAAGATCATAATGATGTAGACCAAATCATTTGTCTAGGCGATTGCTTTGCTCTTGGCCCAGAACCAGAAAATACAATGAAAATGCTTAAAGCAATTCCTAATTGTATTTTTGTACGTGGAAATCATGATAGATATTTATTAGAAAAACTCTGGACGCAAGAAAGACCAAATCTTGAAGGAATGTCTCCTGATGACCCAATCTGTAAAGAAATTATAGCAAATGAAGAGTGGACAGCAAATAAGCTAGGTGAAGAGGGAGTAAAGTTTTGTTCACCTATGCATATTGCTCATAGAGATATTATAGGAAGTACCTTAGTAGAATTTACACATGCATGGTATCAACGAGATGATATCCCACCTACGATGGACGAAGCGATAGGTTGGAAAAACCATGTAGCTAAAGCAAATCCAGAATTAACTGATTTTGTCTTCGTTCACGGGCATATACATACACCAAGAAATGAAACAAAAGACAATCTAAGAATTCTATGCCAAGGTGCTACAGGTTTACCGTTTGATGAAGATCCTAGAGGATCTGTTGCATTCCTTACAATTGGTGATAAATTTGAATGGAACGTTGTAAGATTTGAATATGATATTTCATTAATAATGAATCGCTTAGAAGAACGACAACCACCATTCTACAAAAATTTGAAAAATACTGTAAAATTTGCTTCAATAAGAAATGACCTCTAAGGTCATATTTTTTATACTCAAAATTTAATTTAGTTATATAATGTTATATTTTGATCATAGCGCCACAACTCCTCCCCATCCTCAAGTAATTGAAAAGATGAATGAAATATCTGAGCTTAATTATGGTAATCCATCTAGTCTATACTCATCAGGAAGAAAAGCCAAAGCAATTATTGAAAATGCTAGACGCATGGTTGCTAAAACAATTGAAGCATCACCTGATGAAATTTTTTTTACAGGGAGTGGAACTGAAGCAAATAATATGGTTATTTGGTCAATTATTTATGGTAAGAAAAAACATATTATAACCTCATCAATAGAGCATCCTGCGATATTAAATGTAATAGAACAATTAGAACCATTTGGAGTTAGTTGCTCAATTTTACAAGTGAACTCTGATGGACAAGTTGACCCTAAAGATCTTAAATCAGCTATCAGGCATGACACAGGATTAATTTCTATAATGTTAGTTAATAATGAGGTTGGGACTATTCAACCAATCAAAAAACTAACAGAAATTGCTCAAAAAGCAGATGTCCCATTTCATTCAGATTCAGTACAAGCGTTAGGAAAAATTCCACTATCCGTTAATAACATAGGGGCTCAATTTTTAAGTTTTTCAGGACACAAATTTTATGGACCTAAGGGGGTTGGTTTTTTGTATAGGAAAAGAAAAACTAAACTAAATTCTCTAATTATTGGTGGGAGTCAAGAGGAAAATAAAAGAGCAGGAACTGAAAATGTCTCAGGAATTGCAGGATTAGGTGAAGCTGCAAGTTTGATATCCAAAAATCTTGATAAAAGAATAAAGCACCTATCAAAACTTGAAGAATTATTTAAAATTAAAATAAGAGAACTAAATTCATCAATTATCTATAATGGTGACCCAAAAAATCATGTTCCAGGACTTATAAGTATAAGTTTCCCTGGTAATCGTAGTGATATTCTACTAGCTAAACTAGATCGCAAAGGTATAGAACTATCAAATGGATCAGCTTGTGGTTCAGGTATTGCAAAGCCCTCTCCTGTCCTTAAAGCAATGGGCATAAATGATGAACATAATCTTTCAACACTTAGAATTAGTTTTGGTAGAAGTAATACAAAGAACGATATAAATCAATTAGTTAAAGAGATTGGGTTAATTATTAATGAGTAAACCAATCATAGTAGGTATTAGTGGTGGAGTTGATAGTTCTGTAACAGCTCTATTACTAAAAGAGAAAGGTTTCAATGTTGAATGTATTTTTATGAAAAACTGGGAAGGCGATGATGAAAATTGTACAACTTCAGATGACTACAAAGATGCCCTATCTGTATGTGATCATTTAGGATTGCAATTACATTCTGTAAATTTTTCAAAAGAATACTGGGAAAATGTTTTCACATATTTCATAGATGAATATGCAAAAGGACGTACACCCAATCCAGATGTATTATGTAATCGTGAAGTGAAATTCAAAGCATTTTTAGACTATTCCTTAAAGCTTGGTGCAAATAAAATATCTACAGGACATTATGCAAGAATTAAAAAAAATGGTGATACATATGCTTTATTTAAAGGTTTAGATGAAAGTAAAGATCAGAGCTATTTTTTATATTTACTAGGGCAAAATCAACTATCAAAAAGTATGTTCCCGATAGGAGATATAGAAAAAACTGAGGTACGTAAAATTGCTGAGTCATCAGGCTTAATTAACTATGCAAAAAAAGATAGTACCGGAATTTGTTTTATCGGAGAACAAAAGTTTTTTAAGGAATTTTTAAAAAAATATATCCCAGCTAAACCTGGATTAATTCAAACAACTGAAGGAAATAATTGTGGTAAACATGATGGCTTAATGTATTATACAATTGGGCAAAGAAAAGGATTAGGTATAGGCGGAGGATTTGGCGATAAGGAAGAGCCTTGGTTTGTTGCAGATAAAGATTTTGATAATAATATTCTAATTGTTGCTCAAGGGCATAATCATCCATCATTATTTCACAATAAGCTTGTAGCTGATCAATTACACTGGATAAGTGGTTTACAACCAGAAAATACAAAAAATCTTTCTGCTAAAATTAGATATAGACAGAAAGATCAAGAATGTAGATTGTCATTATTAAATAATGATGAATGCGTTGTTGAATTCAAAAATCCTCAGTTTGCAATCACTCCAGGCCAATCAGTTGTATTCTATGATGGCGAAGAATGTCTTGGTGGTGCAATAATTAATAATTGGAGATAAAAAAATTCGCTGGAACAAATACTACCTTTTATTTGTATTTTATAATATGATAATAAAGACTTCTATTTTGAAAATAGTGCTTCTAAGCACATTAACATCCTTATTGACGGGGCAACTTAGGTCTAAGGTGCCCATAAACTCGTTGCCGGTTAATACTCAAGGTCTTTCGCATGCTCAAAACTTATCTTTTTTAGATCCTAACCGATTTTCAATGAATCATAGCTTTGGGATGAATATGATGAGCTTTGGAGGCAATTCAATGTCAGTTGGTTCATATACAAATCAAATAAATTATATGATTAAAGAAAATATGAGATTATCAACTAATTTTACCCTTGCCTCTCCAATGAATGGAGCTAACCAATATTCAAAAAATAGATTTGGTGGATCACAGTTATTTTATGGAGCGGCCTTAGATTATCAACCAACAAAAAATTTGTTTGTAAAATTTTCAATGAATAATTATCCAAGATATGGTTATTCTCAACCATACTCTCGATTATATAATTCTAGATAGTGTCAAAGATAAAACGACGGAAATCTTCTAAACTTTTCTCAACTCCTCGAAAAAAATCTCGCGGTAGTAAAGCTAAAAAAATGGGTTTAGTGAATTCTGGTATTGCCGTAATGTCCCTTTTATTGGTAGCATTTATTTTTTCATTTTCAGATAGACAAGCACAAATAGGTGTTCCTATTGAAGTAAAGTTTCCCTCTATGCCTGATACTCCTAAACTTGCTACAGAAATTTATGAAGCAAATCCAGTATTAGATATTCAGATTGAAATTCTCAATGGTTGTGGAACACCAGGAATTGCAGCAAAATTTTCACAATTTCTTAGAGATAAACGTGTGGATGTTGTCCGATCCGAAAATGCAGATCATTTTGAATATGAAAAAACAATTCTTATTCAAAGGAATGAAAACATAACCGGCCTACAGCATGTAGCAGAAGCTCTAAGATTTGATATCAAAAATCCAAATCAAGTAATTACTTCTGTTGACCCTAACCTAGATGTTGACCTTACTCTAATTATAGGGAAAGATTATAATTCAATTTCCCAGATAAAATCTTACTGAAAAAGTAACGGACTAGGTTGACCCAAATTTCTAAAGTCAAGGCTGATAATGCAAATAAACTAGCAGCCCAGATTGCACATTTTGCATTAGATAAAAAAGCAGAAAATGTTATAAGCCTTAATGTAAAAGATTTGACAAGTATCACTGACGAATTTGTGATTTGCTCTTCAGATACAAATATTCAAGTAAAGGCAATTGCTGATTCAATAAGAAAAAATACTGATCACAAGCCAATTAGAATTGAAGGATATGAACATTTGAATTGGGTACTATTAGACTATATAGATGTAATTGTTCATATATTTAGAACTTCAGAAAGAAATTATTATAATATTGAGAAACTGTGGGCCGATGCCCCACTAAGGGAATTTGATGATGAAGATTTCGTCAAAATTAACTCAGATATTAAATAAATCACTTTCTTCATTAAAATATCCAAACAAGGAGTTCAGTTTAAGTGCTCCAAAAAATTCTGAGTTTGGAGACCTTTCTACAAGTTTAGCATTAACATTATCAAAGGAATTAAAGCTAAGCCCTATTGATATTGCGAATAATATTGTTTCAAATTTAAATATACCTGAAAACCTAATTGATGAAGTCACAGTTACAAAGCCTGGATTCATAAATTTTAAAATTAGCAATAATTATTACCATGGAATGCTTAAAGAAATAGTAAATGAAAAAAAATATGGTTTTGGGTCTTCTGGAAAAGGTAAAAAAGCAAATGTCGAATTTGTAAGTGCAAATCCAACAGGTCCATTAACAATAGGACATGGAAGAAATGCTGTTTTAGGTGATTGTATCTCAAATATTTTAGAGTGGAATGGATATAATGTAACGAGAGAATATTATTATAATGATGCTGGAAGACAAATGAGAATCTTAGGCCAATCTGTTGAAGCACGATATTTTGAAATATTAGGTAAAAAATATCAATTCCCAGAAGATGGCTATCAAGGAAAATATATAAAAAATATTGCTCAATTAATAATTGATAAACATGGAGATAAATTAGAACAAAATAGTTCTTTATTTATATCTGAAGCAGAACGGTCAATTTTTAATGATATCAAGAAAAGTCTATCTACATTAAATATAGTATTTGATGAATTCGTTAATGAAAAAACCTTTTATGAAAATGGTGAAATTGATCAATTACTGATGGAATTAAAAAATAAAGATTTAATTTACGAAAAGGATGGTGCTACGTGGTTTAAATCAACTGCTCTTGGGAAAGAACAAGACAGAGTATATATCAAAAACACTGGAGAACCTACATATCGTGTTCCAGATACTGCTTATCATAAAAACAAAATTGATCGAGATTATGATTTAATTGTTGATATTTTTGGAGCTGATCATATGGATACTTATCCTGATGTACTTTTGGCGCTCAATGCACTTGGTATTGATACTAAACACATAAAAGTTCTTTTATATCAGTTTGTTACTTTGGTTCGTGCTGGAGAAAAAGTTAAAATGTCGACAAGGAAAGCAAATTTTGTTACATTAGATGAACTAGTTGATGAAGTTGGTTCTGACGTAGTAAGATATTTTTTTATAATGAGAGGAATGAATTCCCATCTGAACTTTGACATAGATCTTGCAAAAGATCAATCTGAAAAGAATCCAGTGTACTACTTACAATATGCTCATGCAAGAATCTGCAATATTTTAAAGCATGCAAATTCAAAAAAAGAATTTATTGATTTAGATTTTGAAACAGCTTTGTTAACTCATACTTGCGAAATTGATTTAATAAAAAAATTAGAGAAATTCCCTGAAATAATTAATAGTGTACATGACTCGCTTGAGCCGCATCTCATTGCTACATATTTAAATGAGACAGCAAATCGCTTTCATAAATTTTATGCTGAATGTCATGTTTTAACTGATGATACCGCCCTATCAATAGCGCGTCTCGGACTAGTAAGAGGAACTAAAACAATATTAAGTAATGGATTGGAAATCCTAGGAATTTCTGCGCCTGAAAAAATGTAATAAAATTACTTTTTGTGTGGAGGCGGGGAGAATCGAACTCCCGTCCGAAATAGAATCCAAGAGAACATCTACATGCTTAGTCAAACAGATTAAGCTTACTTATAACTGCTCTGTTGACACAGCCATTACAAGCAAAGTCTGTTAAAGTCTCATCCTAATAACACAGACAATAATCAGGACCAGCCTATAAAATTGACGCTCTTAAGTCTAGCTATAGGCTAACTAAACTTAGAACGGGCCACTACTTTATTTAAGCAGCGGCCATGTAGCCGTTATCGGCATTTATGGTTTTTCCAGGTGATTAACGAGATCCTGGACCTCGACATGCCATTTTCAACGATGCATATCTCGTCGAAACCGATCGCCCCCATTTTCAAGAAACTATTTTACTCTAAAAAAGGAAATGCCGCAGAATTTACAAATCAATTGAAAACCCTGCGGCTAATTTCCAAATTATAAGGCTCTGAACGCCAACCCAGAGCCCTATCACTTTTTCACTTGCCAACCTCTTCATTTTGAATTCTTTATGAATCCTGCCAAAAGAGGCCTATCAATATAAACGAAGAAAAAAATTGAAGGCAATAGAGAAAATGAAGATTTTGAAAAAAAATGCAAAGTTTAAAGTTTTACATTAAGTGTAGATTATTTTTTAATTTAAAAATGTTGTTCTTTTGATAAATTCAATAACAATATGTAAAATCCAACCTCAATAGATAAGTATATCATAGGAGGAGCTATGGGAAGTCTAGATCGCAGACAATTTCTTGGGGCCATTGCTAAGCCAGCAGCTGCGGCATCAATGATAGTGTCAAGCCCAACTTTAATGGCAAATGCATATTCAAAAATTAAAAAAGTATCTGGTGATCCAAAATCAATTGCTAAAGATGAATCTTATTGGAGAGAAATACAGCAAGGATATACCGCTGATCGCGGACTTATTAATTTGAACAATGGTGGAGTAAGTCCGTCACCTACTGTAGTACAAAACGCATTAAAACGATATTTAGATTTTTCTAATACCTCTCCGGCTTATTCAATGTGGCGCATTCTTGAGCCTCAAAAAGAAACAGTTAGAAAAAGAATGGCGAGATTTTTTGGTTGTGATACAGAAGAAATAGCATTAACTAGAAATGCATCAGAAGGACTTCAAATTTGTCAGAATGGATTTGATCTTGAGCCTGGAGATGAGGTATTAACAACTACTCAAGATTATGGTCGGATGATCAGCACTTTTAAACAAAGAGAATGCAGAGATGGAATAGTTATGAAACAATTTAAAATTCCAGTACCTGCGGAAAATGATAATGAAATTGTAAAACTATTCAAGCAAAATATTACTCCAAAAACAAAACTGATTCTTATGTGCCACATGATCAATATAACAGGTCAAATTCTACCCGTTAAAAAAGTTGTTCGTATGGCTAGAAAATATGACATACCTGTAATAGTAGATGGTGCTCATACTTTTGCTCATTTTGATTTCAATATCGATGACTTAGATTGCGACTACTATGCTACAAGTTTACATAAATGGCTTTCTGCCCCTTTTGGCACAGGTATGCTATATGTTCGTAAAAATAAAATTGCTGATTTATGGCCAATGCAAGCCCCAGGAGAATGCGGAAAAGGTGATATTAGAAAATTTGAGGAGATTGGTACTCATCCATGCCCTAACAAAATAGCTATTGGTGATGCACTTACTTTTCATCAAGGCATAGGAAGTAAAAATAAAGAAGCTCGATTAATTTATTTACGAGATCGTTGGGCAAAACGTTTATTAAAAAATGATCGTATCAGATTGCACACAAGCTTAAAACCTGGCTTAGGTTGTGCTATAGCTACTGTACAGATTAAAGGTATTGATACCTCAGATGTTGCAAAACATCTATGGGATAAATATCGAATTTTTGTTGTAGGTATTAAACATCCAGAGTTTGAAGGTTGTCGGGTTACTCCACATGTATATACTACTGTAGAGGAAATTGATCGTTTTGGGGATGCTATGGAATCAATAATTAAGAATGGTGTATAATATGCAAAAACTTATTTTAATATTAATCTCTCTAAACCTATTAGGGTGTGAAGTTGATTTTTCAACAAAAATAAAAACTGGAAATAAAAAAATAGTTATTGCTACTGATAAGGCACCTGAGGCTGTTGGACCCTATTCACAGGGAATTTTAATTAACAATACCTTGTATTTAGCAGGACAAATTGCATTAGACCCAGCTACGCGCACAATAATTAGTGGTGGTATAAAAGAACAAACTAAACAAGTAATGGAAAATCTTGGTGCAGTATTAAATGAAGCTGGATATGATTTTGATGATGTTGTACAAGCTCAGGTATTTATTTCAGATATGGAAAATTATAAAGCAATGAATGAGGTGTATACTAAATATTTTGATCAAGCACACCCGGCTAGAGCTGCAGTCGAAACAGTATTGTTTCCGGGAGCTTTAATTGAAATTATGATGACTGCACAAAAGCCTTAATTTTTATCACACTCATCACCTTCACCATAATTTACAATTAGTCCATCATTTATTGCTTCCCAGGAAACTATTGAATCAATAAAAGTTGAGTTTTCAAAATTATCGGATCTTCCACCACCGTACAATGAATCGTATGGACATAACCAACGAAACATCGGCAATCCCATTTCTCCAGTTACTTGATTCCCATTTGCTGCTGTAAATACTACATTTTGGCGATAAGTTTTATAAACATTATCCGTCAAATTAATAATATATCCGGAAAATGATAGTGAATAGGTAGTTGGCATGCCAAACCCACCACCGGCTTCAACAACCCGAAATTTATCAAGATTAAGTTTTGGCAAACTATTGTCAAATGTTTCCCCCTCATCTTCTGAACAGCCAATAAACAGTAAACAAAATAGAATTAATTTTTTCATGTTAAAATTGTGATATCCTATCATTATTATTAATGGAAAATACTTGTTTCTGAATTTCGTTTCAAAATAATAATATAACGTAATTTCTTTATCGATTATTAATGATTATGAAAAAAGCTGTTATATTATTATCTGGAGGTCTTGATTCTGCAACATGTTTGGCAATAGCAAAACAAGATGCATATGAACTTCATGCATTATCATTTAATTATGGCCAAAGACACGAGTTTGAAATTGATGCAGCTAAAAATGTTGCAAGTTTTATAGGAGTCGAGAATCATATAAATCTTAAGATTGATCTCCGAGCATTTGGGGGATCTGCGCTTACCGACGATATTGAAGTTCCTAAAGAACGTAATACAAGTCAAATTTCAAATGAGATTCCTATCACATATGTCCCTGCACGAAATACAATTTTTCTTTCATTTGGGTTGGCTTTTGCAGAGACAATTAAATCGAATGATATATTTATTGGAGTAAATGCACTTGATTATAGTGGATACCCTGATTGTAGGCCTGAATATATTGAATCTTTTCAAAAGATGGCTCAACTTGCGACAAAATCAGGTACAGAAAAAAATAATCAAATAACGATTCATACACCATTAATTCAATTAACAAAAGCTGAAATCATAAAAAAAGGATTGGAAATCGGTGTCGATTATGGAATCACTCATTCATGTTATGATCCGTTTAATAATGGCAATCCTTGTGGAGCCTGTGATGCATGTCAAATTAGAATAAAAGGATTTTCGGATGCTGGTCTTAGAGATCCACTAGTATACAAGAAATAAAATGTACTCTGTAAAAGAAGTTTACTATACGATTCAAGGTGAGGGCTATCATACAGGTAGACCTGCAGTATTTTTAAGATTTACTGGATGTAATTTATGGTCTGGGCTAGAGAAGGATCGCGAAAAGGCAATATGTAATTTTTGTGATACCGATTTCGTTGGAACAAATGGCCCAGGTGGAGGAAAGTTTGATTCAGCAAAAAAGCTAGCAAATCATGTCCTTTCATTTTGGCCTGATTATTCAAAGTCAAAACCGTTTGTAGTCTGCACAGGAGGAGAGCCTCTACTACAAATTGATAAAAATTTTATTGATCGTTTTCATCATTTTGGATTTGAAATAGCTGTAGAAACAAATGGAACAATTATACCACCAAAAGGAATTGATTGGGTTTGTGTTAGTCCAAAAATTGGAAGTGAGCTAAAATTAAAGAATGGAAATGAGCTCAAATTTGTTTATCCACAATCAAAAGTTGATCCAAAAGAATTTGAAAATTTATCCTTTGATCATTTTTCACTTCAACCTAAGGATGATAAAAATAAAGAAAAAAATACAAAAATAACTATTGAGTACTGCCATAAACATCCTAATTGGAGTGTAAGCCTTCAAACACATAAATTTTTAGGTATACCTTAGCATAAATAATGAAAATATATAAAGACATTACATTTGAAGCTGCGCACATGCTTCCGAATGTTCCAGAGGATCATAAATGCCGAAGACTTCATGGGCATTCTTTTAAAGTTCGCATTACACTAGATGGCCCTGTAGATGAATCAATTGGATGGGTTGAGGATTTTGCAGATATAAAGAATGCATTTGATCCAATCCATAAGGAGCTTGATCATAATTATCTTAATGAAATCGATGGATTAAGTAATCCGACGAGTGAGAATCTTGCTAGATGGATATGGACTCGGCTGAAACCACAACTAAATTATTTATCATCATTGGAAGTAAAAGAAACATGTGCAACTGGTTGCATATATAAGGGTGAAGATGGCTAAAGCAGAAGGAAAATATTTTAAATTCAAATCTGAAAAAGAAATTAATCCCGATTTCTTAGAAACTTTTACATTTGATAGTCCAAATCAATATATCATGACTGAAACAGATGAATTTAGTGCTGTATGCCCATTTAGTGGTTTGCCTGATTTAGCTTATGTAAAAATAGAATACTATCCTGAAGGTGGGAAATGTATAGAATTAAAATCATTAAAATATTATTTCATTAGTTTTCGAAATGTGGGTATCTATCAAGAAGGTGTAACTAAAAGAATCTATAATGACCTAAAAACAAAATTGGATACAGATAAAATTAGAATTACAACTATCTATAATACTCGTGGAGGTTTTGATACAACTTGTATAGAAGGAGAAATAGATTAGTATTTTTAAGTGAATAAGTTAATTTTGAACCCACTTTTTCAAGTGGATCAAATAATTTTGGCGATCCGGTAGCTCAGTTGGTAGAGCAGTGGCCTTTTAAGCCATTGGTCGTGAGTTCGAGTCTCACCCGGATCACTCTTCGGTAAGTGTTATTTATCGATAAGAAACCCATCTTAATCGGTGGGTTTTTTGTTTTTACCTATCATTTATTATCTATTTGCGATGGAAGAAATTTATATAATACATATCCAAATAATGCTGCTAACAAACCCTTATTAAATCCCAAATTTTTATCCAATAATCCTGATTCTTGAACCCACGATAGTATTGCAAACATTATGCCAAATGACGACAAATACAGCCAAATAATTTTCTTCATTTTATGCTCCTTTATTTGAGCCAGAGGCGTTTCATTTAATTACATGAAAAAAAATATTTTTCTACAACGGCCAAAAATATAAAATTAATGGTGTCCCTACTGATACAATAATAATCTCTAAAGGGAGTCCCATCCTCCAATAATCACTGAAACGGTAACCTCCTGGACCTAAAATAAGTGCATTACACTGATGACCAATAGGTGTTAAGAATGCACATGAAGCGCCTACAGCAACAGACATCAAAAAAGGATCCATATTAACCCCCATTGAAATTGCAATACTCACACTTATTGGAGCCATAATTAGCGCTGTGGCCGCATTATTAATAATATCTGACAAGCTCATTGTAATTATCATAATCAAAGCAACTATTGACCAACTTGGCAACCCTTTAGTAATAATGGATACTTGATCAGCAATTAATGTTGTTGTACCTGTGCTTTGGAGCGCGTTACTTATGGGTATCATAGCACCCAATAATACAATAATAGGCCAATCTACATTTTTATACAAATCACGTGCTGGCAATATTCCTGAGAAAACATAAACCAAAATTGCACCAATAAACGATATAGTTATAGGTAAAATGGATAGCATGCTCAAAAGAATTGCAACAGCAAAAATCAATAAAGAATAACTTACTTTAGAGAATATGCCAACTTCTATTTCCCGTTCAGCTAATGGTAACAAATCAAGAGCCATCACATTGTTCTTCAATTCTTCATCCCGTCCCTGCAACAAAAGCACATCACCTACGGAGAATTGTACTTTGCCTAAACGTCTATGTATTGGTTTATCTTGTCGTGCAACCGCCATAAGAACTAATTGGTTAGATGAACGTCTTCGGAGATAGCTGCGACCTCTTCCTACTAATGGAGATTCTGGTGAGACTACTACTTCCATAAAAGACGTATTTTCATCCTTTATTGAATCAATACGGTAACGCATTTCCTTAGTAAGACGTAGACCATATTCATCCATCATTTCCTTTAAATCACCAGGGTCGGCCATAGCCAAAAACTGATCATCTGCTTCTATTTTATGATTCAGATTCAAGGGTTTTACTTCACCTCCATCATCAATATATCGAATCAGATTTAGTTTATCTCCAGTTATGTTGTTTACTTTATCTGCGGATTCACCAATTAAGGTACATCCCTCAGGAAAACGAATTTCTGTGACATATTCTTCTAATGAAAAGAGTGAACCAGAACTTGGCTCTATTTGTTTTTGCTTGGGAACCAATCGCCAGCCCAACAATGAGACAAAAAGAACACCTAAAATTGCTAGAATACCTCCCACTGGCATGAAGTCAAATAGACCAAAAGCTGTGGGCTCAAAAGATTCTTTCAAAATATTTATTTGATCTAAATAGGCTGCTGCTTCAGATGAGCTATCAGACAAAGCATTTGATAAAATTTGTTGTTGTTGCTCCTTCCTAAAGTTAGAAATAATAATATTTGGTGGGGTACCAATCATAGTGATCATTCCACCCAGAATCGAAGCAAAGGCAATAGGCATTAATAAAATACTAGGAGATCGTTTTTGATTCCAGGCTGTTTTGAGTGTAACAGGTAACATCAAAGCCAGTGCTCCCACATTATTCATGAATGCTGATAGAATTGCTATAACACCACCTAAGCTACTAATATGGGTAGTTTGTTTATTTGTAAATGGTTTTAGATATCGTGCTATGAGGTCTACAACACCAGAATTACGTAAAGCTCGGCTAATTATTAGGACTGCTGCAACTGTTATTACTGCTGGATGACCAAATCCAAGGAAAGCCTGAGCTGGATCTTCAATAAGTAAAGAACTTTCGCCTCCAAGAATCCTATCCATCAGAATAAGCACAAAAAGTGCTACCAAAGAAACGATATCATACCTCAAACGACCCCAAACAAAAAGGCCGAAAGTACTAATAATAATTAATGATATTACAATCTGATCATTAGACATGAGTATTAATCTAACAATTAATAATAAAGAACAGAAGTCCAGTATTAATAGAATACTTTAATTTTAAGATCCTGGTGTTTAATTCAAGTCTCACTTTTATTACAATTAAACTAACTTTCTGGTTTAATTCTAAATAATTGGCCAGGGTTTTCTGTTATAAAATATAAATAACCTTCAGGCCCCTCTATCGCTTGGCGAAATCTTCCAAGACCCTGAAATAATCTTTGTTCATCTACAATCTTATTATTTTCAATTGTTATTTTATTTAAATGTTTTCCTGCCAAGGCTCCTAAAAATAAATTTCCTTTCCATTGTGGCATAACATCAGAGTTATAAAAATTCATTCCGCATGGTGCAATACTTGGGTTCCAATAATATATAGGATCTTGAGCTCCTGCTAATGTTGTATCTTTAGAAATGATCGAACCATCATAATCAATTCCAAAAGTAGCTAAAGGCCAACCATAATTTGTACCCTTCTTAATAATATTGATTTCATCCCCCCCCTTTGGGCCATGCTCATGAGACCATAATTCATTTGTTACTGGATGGATGGCTAAACCTTGTATATTTCTATGACCATATGACCAAATCTCTGGTTTGGCATTTGGCATTGATACAAATGGATTATCTCCTGGAATATCACCATTATCTTTTATTCGAATGACCTTACCATTATGATACGACAAATTTTGAGCATAGTCACGATCATAGTAGCGATCACCTAAACCAACAAAAATAAATCCATCAGAATCAATAACGATCCTACTTCCAAAATGTTTGTTACTTGTATTGTTATAATCAACAGCTTGAAAGATCTTTTTTACATTGCTTAATTGCCCAGCTAGAAATTCAGCTCTAAATAAAACGGTGCTAAACTTATTAGTTGTACCATAAGAAGCCGTAAAAAAAATAAGTTTATTATTAACATAATTTGGATGAACCACAATATCAAGCATTCCACCTTGTCCGGTGGCAATAACTTGAGGAACGCCATTTACAATATCCATCTGACCTTGAGATGAATTCGAAGAAGATATATAATGATAGATACTTCCTGACCTTTCAGTAATCAATATAGAGGAATCAGGTAAGAAAGCCATACCCCATGGTTTATTAAGATTATCCGATAGACTTTCTAGTATGACATTTTTTTCTACAACAACTTTTTTATCAGACCCCTCATCTTCACAAGAATTAAAAGCAAAAAAGAAAAACATTATATATATTAATTGTATTCTATTCAAATCATACCTGATATTCATTTTTAAACTAAATGAACTTATGAATTAGAACATCCTTTTTGACATTCCTCCATGGTAACAAAGGGAACAACCCCATCACATCCACCCCAAATAAATTCCTCACATTGTCCGCTTTCACTATTGTAAAAATATCGTGGAAGCATAGCCTTACATGGCCCACGTTCAGGTGACAAATAACATTCATCATCCATAGATTTATTTTTATCACAACTTATAGTTGATAATATTAAAATAAAAAAAAGGGCGCGCATCAAATAATTATTTCTTGAAAATTGAATCATTGATACCTCGATTCACTTTATATTTATTATATATAACTGTTATCTGACCTCTTACCATATCACTTTTTATATCAATAGATTCTTGATTACCTACTATTGTTCCAATATCTTTTTTTAACCACTTTGAAATACGAGCATCTTTAACAAAATATTCAACAGTAGATTTAACTGGTAAAAAATAATTTCCATCTACAAAATCATACATATTATTTATTTCCATAATTTTTAATGTGTCGATTTTAGTAACAACTGCAGTTATAACCCACTGAGATGTATCAATAATAACATCAACAGTTGGTTTAAATGTTAGCTTCGCATAGTCATTTGGCATTTTAATTGCTAAGCTATCAACAGTTAGATTACCGCTTAACATAATTTGATTATTACCTAAACTATCTGATTCATTATTAATTATAATATCAGTTAAATTATTAAAGTTTTCATTAGGTGAAGTAAACATTCCTGTTCTAGGCAAAAGACCAAATCCTCTACTTTTTATTTGAACTTTATCTGGTTGCTTAAAAAATACAGTATATTTTTTCTTGGGCATCCGGAAAGCAGGAATATTTATTGAGATAAGCATATTTACTTGGTAGTCATTAATTAATTTGAATCTTTCTTCAGTTTTCTCAATGATTTTGTTGGCACTATTATTTTCTGCAAAAAGTGTAATTGAAAATAAATAAATAAATGATTTTAAAAAGTTTTTCATGATAAAATTTCTTTATTTGAAAAGTTATAAAAAGAGATCGCAATAAATACTGTCGACCATAATCCACAGATAACTGTTGCGTTTTTAATTAATCCCCATGGAACTGGATCATGGAATGCGGCTAAAAATAAATCAATATATCCAGTAAATAGATATGGATTAACTAACTCAAAAATTTCAAGGGGAATAAATGAAATAGCTGAACCGATAAAAACTGCACTTATTGTAATGATTATTGGCGTAACACTATTTCTTGAAAATGTTGAAATCATAAAACATAAACTTGAAATAGCTAACATCACTCCACACGATATTAAATATGCTAGAAAAAATCTCCACAATATATCTCCATCAGAAAGGAATAATAATCCTTTATGAAAAACAGCAAGATCACCAATCCCAAGGAAAATGCAACTAATACCAAGTGTATAGAATACAAAGAAAAACATCATAATTATTGTGTAGAGTAATACTACTACAAGTTTTGAAAAAAGGATTTTTAATCGAGATACAGGTCTTGATAAGTACATTCTAAATGTACCTTTAGCATATTCACCTGAAACAATTTCGGCAGCAACAATTGTTGCAAGAAAGGGCATTTGACCTGCTAAAATAGCAATAATTAGATAGCTAGCTAAATATCCATTTGTTAAAGATCCAAATACCAAAAAAGAATCTTTGAGTTGTCCATAAATTTGTCTTTCTAGATAGTCTGCTCCATTACCAATAGCTAAAATAATTAGAGGAACTAAAAAGAATAATAATATAAAACTTATATAAGTTCTTTTTTTGTGTAGAGCTTTAATTGCCTCATTAATTAAAATTCGCCTAAACATAATAATGCTCAATTAGATTAGATTCGGTATGAACAGATTGGATATACTCAAGTTTTTTTAGATTTTTATTTTCAGTTAATGAAATATTTTTTGCATTCTGTGATACAATAATTGAGTTGCTTTGTTTAGAAATTATTGAAACTCCTTTAATTTTTTTGATTACTTTTATGGCTTTAGATAAATCTGAAATTTCAATTCGAAAGAATTTTTTTCTTTTTAACTCAGTTTGAATATTTTTATTAATTATTAATTTACCTTCTTTCAAAATCGCAACATCAGAGCATAGTCTATCTACCTCAGTTAAAGAATGAGTGGAAATACAAATTGTTTTACCATCATGATTTAATTTATAAATAATATCTGCTATTTGATTAATCCCGATCGGATCAAGTCCATTATTTGGCTCATCTAATATTAATATTTTTGGATCATGCAATAAAGCTTGTGCGATCCCAAGTCGCTGCTTCATTCCATAAGAATAA
>MDTG01232475.1_pt1 | contig 20139 bp, 25 predicted proteins | sample 811421 | NCBI WGS metagenome assembly MDTG01 (sample SAMN05326645, study PRJNA326480) | marine metagenome | isolation source: seawater | place: Pacific Ocean: South East | collected 2011
ACATCTTTTACATCACCCTGAAGTACTCCAGCTTGAATTGCTGCTCCAGAGGCAACAACTTCATCAGGGTTTACACCTTTATTAGGTTCTTTTCCAAAAAAGTTTTTTACAATTTCAGTTACTTTAGGCATTCTAGTCATACCACCAACGAGTATAACATCATCAATTTCTGCGGCTTGCAAACCTGCATCTTTGAGAGCCATTTCACAAGGTTTTAAACTTTGGTTTAAAAGCTCTCCAACAATTGCCTCTAATTTAGCCCTTGAAAGTTTAATGGTTAAGTGTTTTGGGCCAGATTGATCTGCTGTTATAAATGGTAGGTTAACTTCAGTTTCAGTAGAACTAGAAAGTTCAATTTTTGCTTTTTCAGCTGCTTCCTTTAATCTTTGAAGAGCAAGCTTATCAGAACGAAGGTCTATGCCATTGTCTTTTTTAAATTCATCGGCTAGGTAATCAATGATCTTTAAATCAAAATCTTCACCACCTAAATGCGTATCACCATTTGTTGATTTAACCTCAAAAACCCCGTCTCCAATTTCAAGAATAGAAATATCAAATGTACCTCCGCCTAGATCGTAGACGGCAACTGTTCCAGTTTTCTTTTTATCTAAACCATAGGCAAGGGCAGCAGCAGTTGGTTCATTAATAATTCTTAAAACTTCCAAACCAGCAATTTTACCAGCATCTTTTGTCGCTTGTCTTTGAGCATCATTGAAGTAAGCTGGAACTGTTATAACTGCTTGTGTTACATTTTCACCAAGATATGACTCTGCAGTCTCTTTCATTTTCTGTAGGATGAAAGCACTTATTTGACTAGGACTATATTTTTCTCCTCTTGACTCTACCCAAGCATCACCATTATCACCCTTTACTATTTTGTATGGAACAAGGCCGCTATCAGATTTAACATTTTTGTCTTCAAAAGTTCTTCCAATTAATCTTTTAATAGCAAATAAGGTATTTTCAGAATTAGTAACTGCTTGTCTTTTGGCGGATTGCCCAACTAGTTTTTCACTAGACTCTGTAAATGCAACCATTGAAGGTGTAGTTCTTCCACCTTCTGAATTTTCAATTACTTTTGCCTCTTTTCCATCCATTACTGCAACACAAGAGTTTGTTGTACCTAAGTCAATACCAATTACCTTCGCCATATTTGTTTATCCTCTTAAATTATTTATTTGTTCACTATGTGTAACTACAATGAATATGGGAAAAAAGTTTAAAAATACAAGGATAGGTCTGTAATATATTTAAATTAATTAAGTTTTTGGCCAATTTTTAAATAATATTAATTATTAATTACCAGAATTTTCATTGTCATTTTGGTCAATTATTTTGTTTTCAACATCACCTTGATTATTAGAAGGTTTTTTTGAAACACCCACCATTGCCGCTCTAAGTAAGCGTTCATGCATAATGTAACCAGATTGAATTTCTTGAATAACGGTTCCTTCATCTACATCTTTTTTTTCAATTTCCATCATTGCTTGATGAAAGTTATGATCAAATTTTTTATCAATAGTTTCAATTTTTTTTACACCATGTTTTTCTAAAACACTTTTATACTCCTTTAAGACCATCTCTAAACCTTCGATAAGGTTTTTTATATTTTGAGAATGTTCTTCGTTTTCAGGCAAAGCATCCAATGCCCTTTCAAGGTTGTCGCCGAGTGACAGAATATCTCTTGCAAGGTTAATACTACCAAACTTAATTGTGTCGACCTTCTCTCTTTCAAATCGTTTTCTAAGATTTTCCATCTCTGCAAGAAGTCTTATTTTTTCTTCTTTTAAATTTTCTATCTCCTCTTTTAAAATTTGTTCTTTATTTGCTATATCATCTGAGAGGTTTTCATCTTTTTCTTCCGAGGATGCATCCTCAATATCTTTTTGGTTGCATTCACAGCCTTGTCCTTCACAAATTGGACAGGTGTTATCAGAATTAATATCTGATTTTTTTTCTTCTTTTCCTTCAGTTTGAGTCATTATTCAATAACCTTTCCAATTATTTTTGATGTATAGTCTACAAGAGGAACTATTTTGGAGTAATTAAGTCTCGTAGGGCCAACAACACCAATAGCGCCAATTATTTCCTGCTCATTATTTTTATATGGGGCCATTACCATAGAAAGACCAGAGTGTTTAAATAAAAAATTTTTTGACCCAATAAAAATTTGTACACCTTTGGCTTTTCCTGCATTTTCTAATATTTCAACAAAACTTGATTTTTTTTCAATATCATCAAAAAGATTTCGTATTTGGTCAAGATCTTTAGATATTATTTCATCTTTTAATAAATTAGATTGTCCGTGTAGAAATATATAGGGATTTTTCACATTTGGTGGATTTTCAATAATTCCCTGTTGAACTAAATTAGATGAAATTAACTCAAGCTTATTTTGAGATTTTTTGATTTCAGTTTGTATAATTCTCTTAATTTGAGAAATGTTTTTATTTGTAAATTTTGATGTTAGATAATTTGAGGCCTGGACAAGAAGAGGGTCGGTATATTTACCGTTGTCCTCGATTATACGATTTTCAACTTCTCCATTCTCATATGCAAGGATCAACATTAACTGTGTTTCATTTAGTCTTATAAACTCAAGTTGTTTTAGATTTTTCTGAAATTTAGGAGCAATAACTATTCCTGCATAGTTTGACAGACCAGAAATAGCTTTAGATGCAACGTCAAGGACTTCTTCATAAGATTTTCCTTTTGTTGAGCATTGTTGTTTTATGTTTTCTTTATCAATCTTTGAAATTCTGCCAAATTCAAGAAGTCCATCTACAAAAAATCGCATTCCTTTATCTGTAGGCATTCTGCCAGCAGATCTATGTGGTGCATAAAGAAGTCCTTCTTTTTGTAAATCAGAAAGTATTGACCTGATTGATGCTGAAGATAGATTTAACCCGCCCATTCTCATTATGGTCTCAGATCCTGCAGGTGATCCTGTTTTAAGATATGACTCTACTAATTTTTTGAAGATAAGTTTTGATCTATCATTTAGTTGTGCGTATAAATTATCAGTCATATCAATTAGTTGTTTAATTTAATTTTTTATCTACTATTATTAAATTTATATGAGAAAAGATAGGTTGTTCAATGAAATGAGAGAAATTTCATTCGAAAAAAATGTAAGCATTCATGCTGATGGATCATGTCTTGTAAAGTTTGGCAATACTCATGTTCTCTGCTTAGCGACAATTGATGAAAAAGTGCCACATTGGTTAAAAAATACTGGAAAAGGCTGGGTAACAGCTGAATATGGAATGCTTCCGAGATCTACTAACACACGCATGGATAGAGAGGCAGCCAGAGGGAAGCAAACAGGTAGAACTCAGGAGATACAGCGCTTAATTGGAAGAAGTTTAAGATCAATTGTTGATCTTACAAATTTAGGCGAAAGACAAATTAAAATAGATTGTGATGTAATTCAAGCTGATGGTGGAACTAGAACCGCATCTATTAGTGGAGGATTTATATCACTTTGGCTTGCTATAGAAAAATTAAAAAAAAATTATAATATTCAAAAACCAATAATAAAAAATTATATAGGAGCTATCTCTTCCGGGATAATTGATGGTAAACCATTCTTAGACTTAGATTATATGGAAGATTCTAAAGCTCAAGTAGATGCAAACTTTGTGATTTGTGAGACTGGGGAAATTTCAGAAATACAGGTAACTGGTGAGGAGTATTTCTTTAGCAGTGATCAATTTAACAAAATATTTGAATTATCTCAAATTGGAATAAGAAAGATAATTGAAATTCAAAAAAAGATTTTGACATAAATTGAGCGAAATAGTTTTTTTTTCAAACAATGATAATAAAATTAAAGAAATAAAAAAAATATTTAGCAATGTTAACATTAAAATATCATCTTCAAAAGAATATAACCTATTTAAACAACCTGTAGAGTCAGGAAAATCTTTTGCTGAAAATGCAAAAATAAAATCTGTTTTTGGTTTTAAAAAATTAAAATTACCCTGTTTCGCAGATGACTCCGGGATATGTATTGAGGCATTAGATTGGGGACCGGGAATACTATCGAGTAGATTTATGGGTAATTTTAAAAGTAAAAAAGAGTGTCTTGAATATATTATAAGTAAAGTTTCAGAAAGCAAAAAAAGAAGGGCATTTTTTAAAACCTCTATTTGTTTAACATTAAGAAATAGTCAATACATAATATTTGAAGGAAAAGTTAATGGGTATATATCAAATAAAATTTTAGGTAATAATGGATTTGGTTATGACCCAATATTTATTCCAGAAAATAATAATAAAACATTTAGTCAAATGAATAAAAAGGAAAAAAATACTTTAAGCCATAGATATGTGGCAGTTAATAAATTTATAAATTTTTTATCTAATTAATTTTTATTGCGGATCCGTTTGAAATTTTTAAGATATCCAGATCTCTCTCAATCATATTATTTTTAAAATAAAATTCTCCATCAACTCCATCAAACATAATTTTGGAATTATTTAAGAATTCTTGAACCTGCCTTATGCTCATATTCTTTGAATAAATATAATCTATAAGTCCCACTAAATCATATGGAAGTGTTGAAATTCTAAGTAAATTTTCTTCGTAAATTTTTTTGTATTCATCTAATAATTTTTGTCTCTTTGATTTTTGAATACCTGGAAAAATAGTGCCTTGAAGAGACGGTTCATAAAAGAAATTTTCATCATCGATAACACCTGTTCCAACAAATTGAACAATTTTTGGATCAATATCATAATAAGGTAAAAGTGGAGCAACTTGTAGTAAATTTAATCCATAGTCCGCAACTAATATATGCGTAAAATCATAATCGCTTGTGGTTTTAAATTTTTCTAATTTTTTTAATCTTTTTTTTGATTTCTCATCATTTTTTGTCGACAGAATTTTCTTTTGCCTGGTTAATTCATATTTTCTAAGCTCATATTTACCAAGTTCTTTGATTGCGTCTCTAACATTAGATAAGTCATTTTTATATGAAGAGCGATTAACAAGTACGACATCAGTTTTATCGATAATCTCATCAATTAATGAATTAATTAAATAGCCATAATTATTCTCTGGAAAAAGTAGGGCAACCTTTGAGTCTTTATCTAAGGAGAAAAATAATTCTTCAAGTTCGTTTTTTGGAAAAAAATTAATAAGATAAATACAATCATTAGCTAGGCTTACATCAGAAGAAAATGCAAAAAAAATTTTTTCTTCATCACAATACCTTTTAACAAAATTGGTATACCTTGTTTCAATTGGGCCAATAAAAATATTAGAAGCTCTATTTTTATTTGAAATAATGTTTTCCAAATCATCTAAATCTTCAAATATTTTAATTTCCAGTGTTATATTTTTTAAATTTTTTTGGTACGTTGCTAATTCTAAAACATTAACAAATTGATTAGTTAGTTTTTCTCTTTGGTCTTTTGAAAATAATATAGTTATGTTTTTCTGTAATATTGTTTCATTTTTACTTTCAATACTTTTTGTTACATTTTTAATATTATTTTCTTTGGGCTTTTCTATAGTTTTTAATTTTACTTCTTTTTTAATTTGATATTCTTTAGATGGTTTTGATTGTTTAGATAAATTTACTGGAGTACAAGAAAGTATAAATATAAATAGAAACAAAATGATAAAAAATAATTTTGAATTGTATATAGTGGCCACACCTATAGGAAATTTAGAAGACATATCTGAAAGAGCAATAAAGACTATTAAAGAAAGTGATACAATAATTTGTGAAAATCCTAATCATTCTCTTAAGTTACTAAATAAATTAGGCATTAAAAAGAAATTAATTTCTCTTCATGATTATAATGAAAGTACAGTTATAAAAAAAATAGCAAATAAGTTGCCAAACCAAAAAACTGTTCTAATATCTGATGCAGGCTCGCCACTAGTTTCAGATCCAGGGTTTAAATTAATACAGCACTGTATTAAAAATAATTTAGCAATTACCTCAATTCCTGGACCTAGCTCAATCATACCTAGTCTTCAATTATCAGGTATTCCAATTAATCAATTCTACTTTATGGGCTTCTTCCCTAAAACAAAAAGGCAAATGTTGGAGTTTACTAAAATAATAGAAGCAAATTTACAAACTTGTGTTTTTTTTGTTTCTAGTCATAAAATAAACTTTTGTTTGGAAATTATTGATAAACTAATTAATGATAGGCAAATTAGTGTATCTAAGGAATTAACAAAATTAAATGAAAAGACTTACAGAGGAAGTGCTAAAGAAGTAATAGTGGAGATTAATAAACAAAAGGAAAATTTAAAAGGAGAGTTTGTGGTAGTTGTAGAAGGAAAGAGCCAAAAAGAAACGGTTTCCTCACAATTAACTCCTTTTAATAATGAAATAAATAAATTGCTTTCAAAATTTTCTTTGACCGACGTCGTTGAAATAGTACATAAATTAACCGGAATAAAAAAGAATAAAGTATACAAATGGGTTTTAAACATAAAAAATTCATACAATTAATAGTTTTTTCAGTTGCAATTGTTTTTGCCTCGTTAAACTATTCTTGTAGTCCAACTAATATCCTTGCGACTGGAAGTGGGACTGCAATGGTTGTAGCCGAGGGTGATCGTAGTTTAGGCACAGTGGTTGATGATGCTACAATTAAAGTAAATATTTCAGCTAAATTTTTAGGTGCGGGTGATAATTTATTTATTAATGTGAACACTACTGTTTTAGAAGGAAGGGTTTTATTGACTGGATTAATTGACAATCAAGAAACAAGAATTGAAGCAGTTAGATTGGTTTGGGAAGTAGATGGTGTAAGAGAGGTTGTTAACGAAATAGAAATTGGTAACAGATCAACCCTAAAAGATTATGCAAATGATTTATGGATTAATACGCAAGCCAAAGCTGTATCAGCAAAAACTATAGGTTTAAGGTCTGTGGCATATAATTTTGAGACAATAAATGGTAAAATATATGTGGCTGGCGTAACTTCTAGACCAGAGCAAGTTGAAAAAATGATTGAAGCCCTTAGAACAATTAAAGGGGTCAAAGAAATAATTAACTATGTAAGGATAAAAGAATAATTATTTTAACTGACCTATTTTTTCACCTGCTAATATATGAACATGAAAATGGGGCACCTCTTGTCCTCCATCAATGCCAGAGTTTGAAATAATTCTGTATCCATCTTTTTTTATGTCTAATTTATCAAGCACAGTATTAATAGTTTGAAAAAATGAGTTTAAAGTCTCATGATCGGCCTTATTGACAAAGTCAGAAAAATCAACGCAAGATATTTTAGGTATACCAAGAACATGAATTTTTGCTTGAGGGTTGATATCTTCAAAAAATAAACTTACTTCATTTTCATAAATTTTTTTACAAGTTAATTCGCCCCTTAAAATTCTTGCAAAAATATTTTTATCATCATACATCTTATTTTCTTTTAGAAATCTCTTTGTTAATGTCAGATAAATTTATTTTTTTTGATTTTAATAAAACCAATAAATGGTAAATTACATCTACAGCCTCTTCAATTGTTCTTTTCTTACTACCTTTTAAATAATCAACAACAAGCTCATTGGCCTCTTCTCCAAATTTTTGTGCAATTTTTTTAGAACCAAGCTTAAGTAATTTGTTTGTATAAGAGTTTTTGTTTTTATTTTTTTGTCTTGACTCTATTGTTTTATATAGTTCTTCAATACTCATAATTATTAAACTCTAATTTCTATATTTCTTTTTAATAAATAATCTTTAACCTCTTTTATGCTGATTTCGTTAAAATGAAAGACTGAAGCTGCTAATAATGCATTGGCCTTTCCTAACTCAACACCCTCATAAAAATGCTCCAATTTACCAATACCACCACTAGCAATTACGGGTATTTTTAGAAATTCTGACACTTTTTTTAAAAGCTCAATATCGAAACCAGACTTAGTTCCATCCCTATCCATTGAAGTTAGTAAAATTTCACCTGCACCGTATTCTTGGGCCTTGTTAATCCAATCTAATGCTAAGATACCAGTTTTTTTTGTTCCTCCATGAGAATACACATACCAATCGTTATTTATTTTTTTTACATCCACAGCAACAACGATACATTGATTGCCAAAATACTCTGATGATTTTTTTATAATTTCTGGATTTTTTATAGCTGCTGAATTAATAGATACTTTATCAGCCCCAGCACTGAGTAAAGATTTAATATTGTCAATTGAAGATATGCCTCCTCCAACCGTTAAGGGTATGAATACCTCATTAGCAGTTTTCTCAACAACATTAACCATTGTGTCCCTTTTCTCCAGGGATGCACTTATATCCAGAAAACATATTTCATCAGCTCCATTGTTTGAATAATGTTTAGCCTGTTCAACTGGATCACCCGCGTCAACTAAATCGACAAAATTAATGCCTTTTACAACTCTTCCATTCTTTACATCAAGACAAGGTATTATTCTAACCTTAAGCACTATTATCCAAAATTTTTTGTGCTTTTACTAAATCTATAGTTCCTTTGTAAAACGATTTACCAGAAATTATCCCTTCAACATTATTAAAGCTAAGTTTTTTTAAGTTATTTAAATCATCATAATTCGTCAAACCACCAGCAATGATTACTTTTTTATTTTCGGTACTGTATTTATTAATTTTAGATAATATAGATTTGATAAAAGGAATATTTAAACCTTGAAGCATTCCATCATTTTTAATATCGGTAACCACATAGCCTTTAGATTTTATTTTTTTATACAAAATAAGAAAATCCTCTAATTTAAAATTTGATTTTTCTTTCCAACCCTTAATCATTATTGTTTCGTCTCTTATGTCTAGGGAGAGGTATATCCTATTTTGATAAGTATCACATAAAGATGCTACTTTTTCTGGTTCTTTAATAGACATTGAACCAATTATCAAATCATCAATACCTAAATCAATATATTTTTTTGCATCTAAAGCGCTCCTTATTCCACCTCCTAATTGAATTGGAATTGAAATACTTTTTCTAATTTTAGCAATTGATAATAAGTTTATTTCAGGTCTTCCAAACGCAGCGTCTAGATCTACGATATGTAATTTTTTACAACCAAGTTCTTCAAAATGTATTGCTTGTTTTTCTGGATCAACATTGAAGACAATGCTTGTTTCATCTTTTCCTTTTGTAAGCCTTACGCACTTATTTTCCTTAAGGTCGATAGCAGGTATAATTTGCACTATAAATTTTTATAAAAATATATTCCCTTAACAAAGCTTCCATTAATGAATGCGTAGTAGGGGTTTTCTCCCCACACATTGTATTCTTTGCTTGAAAATAATTGAACAGCAGCTTCTTGTGTTTCTCTAACTGCTAATTGAATCGATTTTATATTATCTTCTCTGGCTTTTTCTTCCGAAAAATCTATCATGGATTTTGCTAACCCATAACCACGTGCCCATGGGGCAACAAATTGTCTTTTTATTTGTGCAATATTTTTTCTAGATTCTATATTTTTTGCTTCATATGTAAGCTGAAGTGTGCCTGCAATTACATTGTTTAATCTACCAACAATAAGATTAGAAAGTTGGTCATCATTTATTTTTTCCCAATATTTATTTAGAATCTCTCTGGTTGGAACTCTCAACCAACCAAATCCACCTCCTGCATTTATTGCTTGTTCTGTAATGTTGCATAAATCTGCTAAATCAACACCAGAAAGTTTATCTATTTTTTCAACCGATATATTTATTTTTTCTTTTAATTGTATAGACATGTTATATCCTCACAAAATTTCTTATCAAGCTCAATCCTTGGGAGGAACTTTTTTCAGGATGAAACTGAACGCCATATATATTTTCTTTACCCACAATTGAAGAAAAATTTGTTCCATATTGAGTTTCTGCCAAAATATTTTCAAAATTATTACATTTGAAGTAATAAGAATGTACGAAATAATAATCTTCAGCAGATTTAATTAAGTTGTTGTTGTTTGTTGGATTTACAGTATTCCAACCCATGTGTGGTAATTTTAGGTTATTGTTTGGTAAAGCCTTAATGTGCCCATCTATCCACCCCAAGCCTCTATGATTTCCATTTTCCTCACTATCGTTTGCTAATAATTGCATACCAACACAAATTCCTAAAAATGGTTTTTTCTTAACAATTGCAAAATCATGAAGCTCTTCCATAAGACCAGGTGTATTTTTAATACCTCTCATGCAAGTAGCAAAAGCTCCTTGACCTGGCAATACTAGGTGAGTTGAGTTTTTTATATCATTTAAATTATTCGAAATTAAAACGTTGCAATCAATATTGTTATCATTTGTAACTTTAATAAATGATTTTTGAGCAGATAAAACATTTCCAGACCCGTAGTCTACAATGGTTATTTTTTTCATTAAAACTATAGAGTGCCCTTGGAAGACGGTATTTGATCTTCTCTTCTTTTATCTTTTTCTATTGCTGCTCTATAGCTTTTTGCAAATGCCTTAAAACAAGATTCTATTATATGATGATTATTAAAACCATATAAGTTTTCTATATGAAGATTAGTTTTTGATTCATTTGTAAAAGCTTTAAAGAACTCTATGAATAATTCGGTATCCATTTCACCAATTTTTTCTAAACCTAATTTAACCTTCCAAACGAATTCTGGTCTTCCAGAAAAATCAATTACGCAACGCGTAAGGCACTCATCCATTGGAACATAAAAAAAGCCGTACCTATTGATACCTTTTTTTTCACCTAGAGCCTGAGTTGTTGCTGCTGCAATTGCATAGGCAGTATCTTCTACTGTATGATGAAGATCAACATTAGTATCGCCCTGTGTTTTTAAATCCATGTCAACAAGACTATGATGAACAAAGAGTTCAAGCATGTGGTCAAAAAAACCTATACCTGTTTCAATATTTGATTTTCCTGATCCATCTAAGTTGATCGAACAATTAATTTTTGTTTCTTTGGTGTTTCTTTCAATAGTTCCTTTTCTCATTTTTGCCTAATAACAGCGAATTTAAATTAATTCTAGGTAAATCACTTGATAAAAATAATAAAATAGCCATTTTAAACATAAGCATAAAATATGGAAAAAAATAAAATCAAGTCCACCACCATAATTGGGATAAGAAAAGACAAGCTTGTAGTAATTGCAGGGGATGGACAGGCAAGTTTTGGGAATACTGTAATGAAATCTAATGTAAAAAAAATTAGAAGGCTTGGCACAGATGAAACTGTCATTTCTGGATTTGCTGGCTCTACAGCAGATGCATTTGCTTTGTTTGAAAGGCTTGAAGCAAAATTGGATCAATATAAAAATCAACTTAAAAGGGCCTGTGTAGAATTAGCAAAAGACTGGAGAACAGATCGTTATTTGAGAAGACTTGAAGCTATGATGATAGTTGCTGATAAAGATGTTAGTTTGTTGTTATCTGGAACTGGTGATGTAATAGAATCAGATGATGGTATTTTGGCTATTGGTTCTGGGGGGCCCTATGCTAATAGTGCTGCAAAGGCTTTAATGAAGAATACAAAAATGGATGCAAAGGAAATTGCTCTAGAGTCATTAAATATCGCTGCGGATATTTGTATTTACACAAATCATAATATAATTTCAGAAACAATTGAGTTATAAATGGAGTCAAGCTTTAGTCCAAGAGAAATAGTCTCTGAATTAGATAAATTTATAATAGGTCAAAACAAGGCTAAGAGAGCGGTTGCTGTTGCTTTAAGAAATAGATGGAGAAGAAAACAGCTTGAAGATACATTAAAGGAAGAAATTGTTCCTAAAAATATTTTGATGGTTGGTCCGACTGGTTGTGGAAAAACTGAAATTTCCAGAAGATTAGCAAAGTTAGCAAACGCCCCATTTATTAAAGTAGAAGCAACTAAGTTTACAGAGGTTGGTTATGTAGGAAGAGATGTTGAGCAAATAATACGTGATCTTGTGGAAATAAGTATAACTAAAACAAAAATTCAAATGGGAAAAGAAGTAAAGGCAAGGGCTGAAAAAAACGCAGAGGAAAGAATTTTAGATGTTCTTGTTTCAAAAAGTTCGACGCCTTCAACTAGAGATAATTTTAGAAGTAAATTACGTTCAGGTGAATTAAATGAAAAAGAGGTAGAAATACCTGTGGCAACTAATTCAAATTTGAGTTTACCAACCATGGATATTCCAGGAATGCCTGGTTCTCAAATGGGAATGATAAATCTGGGCGATGTGTTTGGTAAAAACTTTGGTGGACAAAAAAAAATGAAAAAAATGACAGTTAAAGAATCACATACTTACTTATTGAATGAGGAAACCGAAAAACTGCTTGATCAAGAAAAAATTAATATACGCGCATTAGATGATGTTGAGCAAAACGGTATAGTTTTTATTGATGAAATTGACAAAATTACATCAAGAAGTGATAGGGCTGGAGCAGATGTTTCAAGAGAGGGGGTACAAAGAGATCTTCTTCCTCTTATAGAAGGAACTACAGTAACCACAAAACATGGTGTAGTCAAAACAGACTATATACTTTTTATAGCTTCAGGGGCTTTTCATTTATCTAAGCCTTCAGATATGTTACCAGAACTCCAAGGAAGACTTCCTATTCGGGTTGAATTAGATAGCTTAAGTAGAAATGATTTTAAGTTAATACTAACTGAAACACAGAACAGTCTTCTTAAACAATACAAAGGCTTATTAGGTACAGAAAAAGTTGATCTAGAGTTTGAAGAAAGCGGGATTGATACTATTGCTTCATTATCAACAGAAATAAATCAAAATGTTGAAAATATAGGTGCAAGAAGACTTCACACAGTTATGGAAAAGTTATTGGAAGAAGTTAGTTTTAAAGCATCTGATATTGGCCCAACTAAAATAATAATTGATAATAAATATGTAGAAAATAGCTTGGGCGATTTAATTAAAAGTCAGGACTTATCTAAATTTATATTGTAATAGTATATTAACTCTTTTTAGTTAATACATGAATGTTTTAAAAGACATAAAAAATGAACTTTTTTTATTCACAATTATTTTATTAAGTATATTTTTCTATAAAGATTTTGACAAACATATTTATAATTTTTTTTACAAGTATGGTGATCTTGGAATAGGTGTATATTTTAGACAGTTTTTTGAAGAAATTACAATTTTAGGAGATTCACAAATTTATTTTGTAACGAGTGTTTTATTTATCTTTGCTATTTTCATTTGTAAAAAACTTAATTTTATATCTTACTCAAAAAGTTCAAAAGCCCAAAGTTTCATTGTTTTGTTGTTGCTAAACTTAACAATAGTTAGTTTAATTACCCAACTTTTAAAGCATATAATAGGAAGAGTACGACCTAATTCATTTGTGCCTGAATATCATTATTTTGGTGAGGGTTTAGATTTTAGTTTTTTTACACTAAATTCGAATTTTCACTCATTTCCATCAGGCCACACAACAACTATATTTATAGTATGTATTTTATTAAGTGCAATTTTGCCAAAATTAAAATATGTTTTTTATATTACAGCAATAATAGTTTCGTTAAGTAGGATTGTTACTGGAGCACATTACTTATCTGATGTAGTTGGGGCTATTATTCTCACATTAATCATTTTTAAATTAATAAATATTTATTTAAAAAAATATAAAAATTTTAATATTAAAAATTTTGAAATTTATAATCTCAATGAAGTAAATATTTTTATCTTATGTTTGTTGTTTTTTTGTATTATTTTAACAATTGGTCCGAGTTTAGATATCTATATTAGTGGTCTTTTTTGGATTGATAATTCATATGACTCTAAACCAATTTTTTATATTCAAGCTAATGACTATTTATCAATTATTTTTAGAAAAATATTTTTACCAGTTGTTTTAATTTACATATTTGTATTACCTCTTCTATCAAAATTTAAAGTAATAAAAACTCTCTTCTTTTTTAATTATAAATTCAGTTTGAAAAAAATAATTTTTATTTTTTCTACACAAATAACTATACTGTTATTTTTTGTGAATTATATATTTAAAACCCTTTGGGGAAGAACTAGGCCAAAGGATATAATAAATTTTGGAGGAGATGATTATTTTACTCCCTGGTTTGAGATAGGCGAAGTTTGTCAAAAAAACTGTTCTTTTGTATCTGGGGACGCCTCGGTGGGTTTTTCATTAATTGTTCTTTATTTTATTACTAAAAAGATTGTTTTCTTTTATCTTTCTATTTTATTAGGATTTTCAATTGGTTTTGTAAGAGTTGGTGAAGGGGGACACTTTATTAGTGATGTTTTGTTTTCAGGCCTTATGGTTGTGGCCTTAAACTTAATATTCTTCAAAGCTTTCAAAAAATATTATGAATAATAAATTACTTCTTTTGGGGGTTTTTGGTTTATTTATATTAAAGTCTTTTGCAATATATTTTACGAATTTTAATCTTTTTGGAGATGAGGCACAATATTGGTTATGGTCAAAGAGCTTAGACTTTGGATATTTCTCAAAGCCACCTTTTTTGGCCTGGGCTATATATGCGTATACAAATTTATTTGGCGATTCTTATTTGGCTCTAAAATTATTACCATCATTAATATATTTTCTTATTGCCTTAGCAATTTACAATCTATGCGTAAATATTGGTTTTGATAAAAAAAATTCTCTTTCATGTTCATTAATTTTCCTTTTCCTACCGGCGGTTTCCTTTTCATCATTTATTATTAGCACTGACTTATTTCTATTATTATTTTGGACACTTTCTCTAAACGAATTCGTCAAGATCATGAAATTACAAAAAATTAATAATTTTGTATTAATGGGGATTTTTATTGGTCTTGGTTTTTTATCAAAATATGCTGCAGTATACTTTATAATTTGTTTGTTTTTGTATTACTTTATAGATAAGAAATTTAGAGTCATATTTTCAAAAAATTTATTAGGTTTCTTCATTAGTTTTTTGTGCTTATTAATACTTTTGTTGCCTAACTTGATTTGGAATTTAAATAATAATTGGATAACAATTCAACACACCTCTGATAATATTAATTTAGTTAACTTAGATTTAAGTCTCTATAGGGGTGTACAGTTTTTGATAATTCAAGTTTTTATGCTGGGTCCATTTTTGTTTTTAGGATATTTATTTAACTTTAAGAATTTAACTATTAATGAAAATCAAAAAATTTTATTGATTTTTTCTGTACCAATATTTTGTATAGTTTGTGTTGAGGCAATAGTTGTGCGAGCAAATGCCAATTGGGCTGCTCCTGCATTAATCTCATACTTTATTTTTCTCTATGGCAGTTTAGGTACTGCCAAAATATTGTTTTTTCGTATTAATTTTTTTATTAATTTTTCTTTTGCAATAATTTTGTTTGTTCTAATTGGAATTAATTATCAGTCTAAAATTTTTGAGAGAATTAATGGTATAAATAATTTTTCGAAAATTATACATAATATATCTTTAAAAAACAATTTTAGTAATTTGGTAATTTCAGATAGATTGCTCTTTGCTAATATGTCGTATGAGTTAAGGGATGTCGATATTAAAATTTATATGCCTCACAACAACAATGGAAGAATAACAAATCACTTTATGTTATCAGCGCCTCTTTCACAGAATATGAAGAAGGATTTTATTTTAATTGGTCCTTTAAACGATATTGAATACTTGAAAAATAATTACGAAATATCTAATAAAAGAAAACTTAATGCAAGATTTACAAAGAAATCTCTAAACGTATATGAAATTAAGTTTAATTAATTTTTTTTTATTAATAATTTTATTTTTATCATCATCTGTTTACGCAAAAAATTATATTGAAAAATATAAAATAAGTGTCTCTGGTATTAATATAGGCAATTTAGATTGGTCTTTAGCAGTAAAAGATGAATCTTACATTTCAAAAATATACCTGAAAAGCTCAGGTATTTTATCGGCAATTTATAAGTTTGAGGGTGAGTATACTTCAAAAGGTGTATTTATTAATAATCTGTTTGAGGCCAAAGAGTATAAACAATATTGGAACACTAAAAAAAAGACTAAAATTGTTGAGATGTCATTTAATGATTATTTAAATAGGCTTGAACAGAAGCCTGATGAAAAAGAACATCCAAGAACTCAAATATTTGAATTGTATAAATATTATGACCCGATTACATCATTTTTAAATATTTTAATTGGTAATGAACTTGCAAAAACAATCGATGGAAGAAGAACTTACATAATGAAACGTCTTAACGACCAAACAAATAACGAATATTTGATTGAAATAAGTGATTACAAAAACATATGGGCTGATCATAAAAGAAATGATTTGCAAAAAATTGTTTTTTTTCCAAGCGAAAACAATATTTTTCCTAGTAAATTGATTATATTTTTCAAGGATAGGGTTTTTAAATTAGAGCAAGTTTAGTTTTTTCTTAAGTAAACAAATATAGCGCCATCTCCCCCTTGTTCATGGTTTGCATTTTGATAAGTTAATACATATTTGCTTAATTTCTCTTCACGAAGCCATAGTGCTATGTTGTTTTTGATCTTTCCATAGAAAAGTTTTGGTGGCACTTCATCATATTCATCTAGTGCCTCTTTCTTTGGCACGGCTCCTTTGCCTGTAACAAATAAGATACACCGCATATTTCTACTGTGACATTTAATTATTTCGCTCTCTAGTTTTTCTTTTGCCTTTATCAAACTGTATCCATGAAGATCAACCCTTCTATCTATTTTTATTTTTCCTTTTTTTAACTGTTTGTTTATTTCTCCAAATTCAATTTCATAATTTTGTTCTATGGAATTTTTTTGGTTAATAAAAGTGTTTGATGTTTTATTTTGCTGGGGCTTTACTGGTTTTTTATCTTTATTATTTATTTTTTTATTAAATAAAGCTGATCTTTGATTTTTTTTTAAAGGTTTAACACCCTGCATTTTTTTTAAAAAAAATTCATCTTCCATCTTATTTGCTGATATAATTATAAATTAAATTTTCTACCCTTTTTGGTGTTTGAAGATACCAAAGACTGTTCATCATCTCAAGACAAGCCATATACTTTTGTTTATTATTTACATAATGTAGCATTTTTTTAAATTTAAAAAGACCTTTAGCACCTAATTGAAAAATCATCTCAGTCAGTAATTCTTTGTCTTTATTGGTGTGTTTAGGATGGCTAAAGTGATTTATGTAATTTTTATAAGCATTATTAAAATCATCTTCAAACAAAACATCGAAGTCTTTTTTTTTAAATTTTTTTTTAAAATAAAATTCTTCGTTCTTCTTGATTAAATGCCCGTATCCTATTGTGTAGAAGCCTAATGTGTCTTTGTAAGGAATTTTAGAGTACCCCTCATTTTTTTTTATCCTAGCTTTGAGTTTTGCTACCAACAAGTTTTAAGTTTGGGTTAAAATCCAGATTGGACTATTAGACTTAACAGGTTTTTCAAAAGTCCATGTGTCCTTGTTTTTAATTATTTTACCCTCGTCATTATCTAAAATCTGTTCACTGACAAAATTGATCGATATTGATATCTTGCCTTCGAGAATTTTTGCGTCATTTACACTTTCTATAATCAAAGAATAAAATTGAGCAGACGGGTTGTTTTTATTATTATCAATTGCTTTTTCAAAGGTTTGATAAACATCATTTGATACAAGGCTTTTAAGTGTTTTTTTGTCTCCCGTATTGAATGAAGTTATTATTATTTCAAAAGCTTTTTTTGCGCCATCTAAAAACTGCTTATGATTAAAATCGCTAACATTTTTGTAAACAGTCTCAAGCTTTAGCTCATTGTCAAGCAAAGATGGGATTTTTTTATTGTTATCGATATTTTCATCAGCAAATTTTGGTTTTTCCTCAGATGTGTTCTTCTGAAAACCTGTTCGCTTACCTAAAACGCTTCTAAGTCTATAAATTATAAAAACTGCAATAGCAGCAAATATTATTATATCAAAAAATTGTAAATCACCATAAAGCATATGAATTTATATAATTACTTTTTTGAATTTTAATAGATATATTTTTTCCAAATTGGGTTTTTTATTTTTTTTAACATATCTTTATGTGTTGCGATATCTTTGTCGCTTAGGTTAATTTCTTTGGTTTTTGTGTTGTTTGTCTTGTTTATTCTAAATTTTTTCTGTGTGTCTTCGTCTTGATCTAACTGAATCGAAAATTGCTTACCTCCTTTTAATTCTAGATACACTGCTGCTAATAACTGTGAGTCTAGTAATGCTCCATGAAATGATCTGTCAGATAAATCAATATTAAACCTTCTGCACAAATAATCTAAGTTAGCTATTCTTGTATTTAAGACCTTTCTTGCAAGACTGACTGTGTCAACTATCTTGTTTTTAAGTGGTTTTTTTCCTATCAGAGACAACTCATGATTTATAAAACCTAAATCAAAATCAGCGTTGTGAATTATTAATGTATCGTCTTTTATAAATTCTAACATTGAAAGATGGTTTTCTTCAAAGGTTTTTTGTTGCATCAAAAATTCATCAGAGAGCCCAACAATGCTTTTCGCATCTTTTGAAATTTCTATGTCAGGCCTACAATAAAACTGTAATGTCTTTCCTGTTGGTACATAGTTGTTTAACTCTACACAGCCAACTTCTATTATTTTGTCGCCAGATCTAAAGTTTAAACCTGTTGTCTCAGTATCCAATACGATTTCTCTCAAGGTACAATTCTTTCTAAAGTTTTACTAATCTTATCAATATATTCTATTATACCTTTGTTATTATAAATTACAATGTGGGATCTCTTCTTTCTAATGATATCGGTTGTTTGTGAGTTAATAATTTTTTTAAATAATTGTTGATTTATTCCCTTTGATTTTTTTAATCTTAAATACCTGTTTTTTCTTGAGGATATAATTGAAATCACTATCTTAAAATCTTTATCAAGATTGTTTTCAAACAATAAAGGAATATCAACAAAAATTATATTGGTATTGTTTTTTTTTTCTTTGTCTATAAATTTCTTTCTACTAATCCTAACAATTTTAAAAATATAATTTTCTAATTTTTTCTTAATGCTGTGGTTATTAAAAACTATATTTGAAACAATTTTTTTATTAATTTTTTTATTTTTAATTGATTCACCTAAGCCTATAAATTTTAAATATTTTAAAAAAGCCTGATTTGGTTTTAGGTATAGTTTTGAAACCTCTTTGTCTGCATCATGCAATTTAAGCCCTTTTTTTAAAACTTCTTTAGAAAAAGTAGACTTTCCTGATCCGATACCTCCTGTTACCGCCACTAAAACAGTCATGATATTTTCCTTTCAAGAATTGATATAAGTTTTTGGTCTATTTCTGGCTTAAAACCTATCCAACCCCTAAAACAAGGAGAGGCCTGTTCAAGCAACATCGATATTCCATATATCTTCTTGTTGAAAGGAAAGGATTTTAAAAAATCTGTTTCTTTTGGTTTGTATACTATGTCACTTAATAAAGTTTTTTTATTTATTAATCTTGTGTATTCTTTTTTGATGGGGTTTATGGGTGTTGTATTTATTATTAAATCAGCATCTTCTAAGGCGTATTTTAATTTATTTTTACCTAAGGTATATTCTTGTTCATTTACGAAGTTTAATCTTTTTCTACTTCTGTTAAAAATATGAATATTTTTATGCCCTTTTTTGTTTAAAACATAATGAATTGCTTGAGCCGCACCCCCATACCCAAACATAACAATTTTTTTGTTTTTTTCCTTAATATTCCTTGGAAGCGTTTTGTAATAACCACTCCAATCAGTGTTATCGCCCTTTATTTGATTTTTTATTGATAAACAATTTACAGCATTTATCTTTTTTGCATGTCTGTCTAATTCATGAACATATTTGATAATTTTATTTTTGAAAGGTATTGTTACATTTATACCTGCTACATTTTTATCACTAAGTATCTTTTTAATTTCTTTATCAAAACTTCTCTCGCTAATCTCACGGAATCCATATTTGGCTTTAATTCTATATTTCTTAAACCAATAATTAAAAATTGTTGGCGAAAGGCTCTTTGATACTCTATTTCCAATAACGTAAAACTTCTTCATTGGTTTAATGATATATATTTTAATAATTTAAATAAAGGAATTCCCAAAACATTAAAAAAATCCCCCTTAATACTCTCAATTATTTGTGGTCCCAAAGACTCAATTTGATAGCATCCAACTGAGTTTAAAATTTGCTTGCCTGTTTTTTTAAGGTAATTATCAATTTGTTTTTCAGATAATTTTCTCAT
>MDTG01222965.1_pt1 | contig 20136 bp, 17 predicted proteins | sample 811421 | NCBI WGS metagenome assembly MDTG01 (sample SAMN05326645, study PRJNA326480) | marine metagenome | isolation source: seawater | place: Pacific Ocean: South East | collected 2011
CCGGACTTGAACCGGCACGAAGTTGCCTTCGAGGGATTTTAAATCCCTTGTGTCTACCAATTCCACCACCTGGGCATTAAACAAAAATTATACACTTCATAAATTAAATTTTTTATATAGATATCTCAAGGATTATAATAACCAATACATACCCAGCCTGGATTTGGTTTTGCAAAAGATATGTTTGTGAATCCCGAATGAATCATCATCGACTCTACCTCATTTTTATGAAATCTTCTTTCTAATCTTGTTCCGAACCTATCCAAAGAGTCATTTAACATTATATAAAATTTCTTTGATCTATATGCTTGCAAAGGTATGTTTTGATAATTAATCCCAAGCTTTTCTAAGAGTAATGCAGTCCTAGCAAATGGAAAATAAACTAACGCAGCTAAAGCTATGCAAAGTAATCTCTTAATAAAGAATGGCATCCGTGAAATAAAAAATCTTGCAAGCTCAGACAATCTCCACAAGATTTTAAACCACCATGGCTTATCATCAAATTTATAATACAAGTATAGTAAAAATGGAGCTCCTGGTTTTAACAATGATGCACATGCCTGAATTCCTCTTAAAGTATCTGGTATATGATGAAGAACTCCCAAAGAGTACCCAAAGTCTTGAGAATTTTTGGAAAGCTTGGTGTCCATCACACCCGCACACTCAAATTCACAATTATTATGATTGGAGAGGTTATTTTTTGCTACGTTTATGGCCTCTTCACTTGGATCAACACAATTTAACTTTGCTACGTAGGGAGCCATAAAGTTAGCCCATCTTCCAGAACCACAACCCATATCAAAGCCTTCTGAATCTTTATTGATCTTATCAAAAGGAAATATATCAAAATAACTATCCCAAATTTCTTTTAAGCCTATATCCTCTGGATTATGATTCTTGTAATGACCCCATTCTTCACCAAAGCTCTTAACGACTTTTTCGTCAATATTATCTCTAGATTTGTTCATTTGTGGTTGAAAAAATCCAATTATACATATCTAAATTTAAAATAATAATGTCTTTTATTTTTGTTTATTATAGATAGTAATTACTATGTTGAAATTAGCTACTATTACAAATACACAGCATCATATTTATAAATCAAAAAAGATAGATGAAAACTTTAGTAGTGAGGTCAGCAGCTTCTCATTAAAAAAATTTCAAGCTATTAGTAATGAAAGTATTTCTACGAAATTATCATTTACTGAGATTGCTGAAAAATATGATGGTTTTATATTTTTTACCCTCCATGTAAATGCACATAATTTAAAGCTTCTTAAAGAGATCAAAAATAAAGGTAAATTGATAGTTGCCATACAGGAAACTCATCAATTCTCAATGCATAATGGGGTTATAAATAATCTAATACTTCAAGCAGATCTTGTAATTGCTGCTTCAAAAATAGAAGAAAGTTACCTTAAAAAATTAGTAAATTTTGAAATATCTACCGTATTAAGTTATGGATGGCCCTTTAATGAAAATAAAGTACTTAATCAAACCAATGATCCATTAAAAAAAATAAATATGCTTGTTCTTTCTGCGCCAAATTCAGTAACAGCTTCAAGTTATGAGGATACAAAGTTTAGAGTTGCACTAATTAATACAATAATAAATGATTTTCCTGATCATGAGCTTTTTATAAAAACACATCCATCTGAAGATGTGAATATTTTCAATAAGATCATAAATAGTTATCCCTTAAAAGATAAAAATATTAAGCTCATTGAAGATCAAAATGAATATTCTAAGAATATAAATCTTGCAAGTAAGATTTTTGTATCTAATAGAACCCAAGCTGCAGTGGACTTAATTGAAACAAAAAAACTTACTGTATACGTAATTGGTAAAGATAACTATTTCTCAACTACTGTCAGAAATAAAAATAATGTCTATAAAAAAAATGATATTGAATTTCTTGAGTTGAATAATGCAAAAATAATAAATAGCTTTAAGATAAATTTTTTTGGGGAAGAAGAAAGCTATTTTAGAAATCTTGAAAAAAAAATTCTTTCATTGGAGAGCAATCAATTAAATGCATTTCAAGATGAGTATTTATTGTGGGGTTTTATATTTAGTAATGTCTCGAAAAAAAGGCTTAAGAAAAATGCATCTCCTCAACTACTCCTGACACTGAATAAAATTTTTGATGAAAAAGAGAATTACTTACTTAAGATTAATGGTTACAACGGAATGTCAATAGATACTGCAATTTTCATAATTTATATGCGAAAAATTCTTACAAAAAATGTTAATGATTATGACATTGCTGATAATATTAATTCTTTCTTTACAAAGTGGTTTGTTCAATACTTTCCTATAGAGGCAATATTAATTTATTACTCAATTGCTAGACTAAATATTTCTATATCCTTCCAGCCTGATGTAGAGGATTTAGTAATCGAGTCAGAGAAACACCTTAAGTCAAAGTCAAAGATTTTCTCATTCTTGATATGGCTGCTTAAAATCCAAATCACAGGCAAATCCAATTCTTATAAATCAGCAGTATTTTTTTCAACAAAAAGGTTTATACAAGGAGTTGCCTACTCTAAATATTTGTAAATATCAGAACGAATCGTTTTTTTAGAAATTGCATCTTTAATCTCAGTATCAGAGATTTGTTTATCGTAATAAGCTTTTCTAAACTCATTAAAAAAATATTCGCTTACAGCAAGACTGGGGTGATCTCTACCTATTCTTAAGTCTTTACCGAATATTTTATAAATCTTATCTCTTGGTAAGAATCCAAATAATTTTGGGATTGACGAATTCATCGGCAAGCCTTTTCTCCAAGGCTGAGTAATCTTTTCAGTGGTGTGTAAGAGCACAGTATCATGCTTAATATCATCATATTGATTCCATTTCTCATCTAAAATGCCTATGTTGTCTTTTTCTGTTTTTAATGAAATAAGATCTTCATAATCAAGCTGAAAATTTTTTAAATTTGTAATAAATTCCTCTATTTTCCAATGTTTTAATTTTGAATTTTCTAGCAACATTACACTTGAGCTCCATAAGTTTTCTTTTCTTCCTTTACGGCAAAAAATTCCAAATTCCTTAGTTGGTTTCAAAAAAACTTCTTTTAGGTTATTTCTAACTAGAAATACATCTGGATCAATTACTAAGGCTTTGCCCTCATAATTCATTAATTTTGGAATGTGAAATCTTAGTAAAGTAAAATTTTGCATATCACCTTTGTTGAAGCTAAATGATTTACCTCCTCTCAGAATGTTCTGATCATCCAAACTGTTCATAAAGTCGAATTCTTCTTTGATCAGAATTTCAATATCTTCCTCTGAAAACTCAGAACGAGATAGGATGGAGTATTTTGCAACTTTAGCAGCAAGCATTTGATGTGAGTTAGTGCAAATATAAATTTTGTTCATTGACTATAATTTTTAAAAGCTATAAAAGTAAATATGTATAATTATCAACTCTAATTTAATTTTTATCTAATGATTGATATCTCTGTTGTTCTAACACTTTATGGTAGTGACGGGGACCTAAGTGATCAAATACAAGCAATTTCAAATCAAACCATTATTCCAAAAGAAATAATAATAATTAATTCCGAAAAACAAATCGATATTAAAAGTATTTTAGAGAGATTCAAAGAGAAGCTATCAATTAAATATATTTTTAAAAAAAATAGATTGTTTCCCGGTGAAGCTCGTAATCTTGGTCACTTGGAATCAACTTTTGATTTGATTGCTTTTTTAGATGCAAAGACAAAGCCATGTCCTGATTGGCTAGAAGGCTCATATGCCATTCTAAAAAAAAATAAAGCTGATTTAATTTTTGGCAAGACTCAATATCGAAGTAAAAATTATTTTCAAAGTATCTTAATCAGCTCTATGTACGGTAAGAGACCAATTTCAACTATTCCAGGGATGCTCATCTATAAAAAATCGTTTAATGAGATTGGTGGCTTCATCGGCGACGTAAGAGCAGGTGAAGATCTTGAATGGAAGAGCAGAGCATACCAGGATAAGAGAATAAGATATACTGAGGCTCCTCAAAAAAATCTTGTATATAGCTCATTGTCAAAAAATTTATTCGATGAGTTACTCAGGAGCGCAAGAAATTCATGGGTAGCTGCGAAAATAGATGCTCAAATTAATACAAGATTATTAATATTTGGGCTTGGGATAATTTTCTTGATGTTAGTTATACCAAATTGGAATCGTTATCTGGGAGTGTTGTTATTTATACCTGACATTACAAAACTTAGTTTAATCATTGTTTCAATAGTAATGATAATTTCTTACCTAAGATCTGCTTTTCTCTTTATTGAACTAATGAAAAGATTTATTTTTCCAATTATCTTCATATCAGCTCTTGTAGCAATATTCTCTCCGGAACTTATTTCTAAAGCATTAACAACATCAAGCACAAGCTCTGGTGCTACTTTATACATTTATTTTTTGATTTCTATAGGTTTTATTTTCAGAGCTTTTGTAGCCCCAATTCGATTGGGATCAAAGATGAAAGACTTGATGCCGCTTCACTGGATTTCATGCGGATTAATTGGGTTTTTAAATGATATTGTTAAGGTGCCGGGATACTTACTAGGAGCTTCATTCTATATATTAAGGTCTCTAAGGAGATTTATTTTTTTTAAACCTTAAAACTCTTTTAATTATTTTTATTGTATTTGCTAAGATTTTATTGAAATTTTGTCTGAAAAAAGTTTCTTTTTGATAAAAATCAATAGGCGCTTCCGCAACAAAATTAGCAAAAGTCCTAAACTGATTAGTTTTATTTCTTGGGGTAACTAAATGGAGTGAGTCTAAAGAATTAATAAAAAATATGGCAACATTTTTCTCATATTTTATTTCATTGTATACATCAAAATAATTCTTTGATAATCCCTCGCGATATAGTTTTAATTTAGCATCATGGCTTATTCCATCTTTCCACTTACATAGCTGAAGATCGCCACCGTTGGAGAAATCATTATCTTGCCTTAAGTAGAAAAGTCCACTGTAGAGTTTATTTCCACTATCTACATGACACTCTCTAACACTATTTACCGAAAATACTGGAGAATTTACAGAAATTTGAGCATCTAGGTAAATTTTCTTATTTTTATTTATATTTCTTATACCAATTTGATCTTTTTTGAGGCTTTGAATGTAACTTTTAGCATCATCGTCAATAAAGTCACGAAATAGGTCTACTAATTTATAGAAAAATTCGGAACTGGAATGATATTTGATGAACTCTTTCCAAATGATTGGAATATCATTTTCTTTGAGCACTTGTTCACAAGATAAATCCATCCTGATGTTATTTAAATTTTTAATGGACTGAAATTTATTTATCGGGAATGCAGTTGTGAGCTCATCTACTAAAATAGAAGGTAATGCATCTCTAATGATGATGTGCGGGAAAGGATTCGGAAAAACTTCAAGCGCATTTTTATTGTGCAAAAGATTGTATTTATCTAAATTTTTTAGTTTGCTAGTCAAAGAGATTAATTATTTAATGTTAATGTTTCCTCTTTGAGAAGCTGCAATTCCATAAACAACTGTATTTTCTGGAATACTCTTAGTGACAATTGCTCCTGCGCCTACAATAGCATTCTTTCCAATTGTTACTCCGGGTAGTATTGTGGCCCCTCCCCCTATGCTTGCACCCTCAGAAATTACAGTTCTTGGATATTCTTTTTTTACTTTTTTAGAGTTTGATTTTCTTCGGCTTTTTGGATAAAGGTCATTTGTAAATGTTACATTAGGTCCTATAAATACTTTATCTTGAATTGTAATAGAATTAAAGATATAAACTCCGTTCTTTATTGTTACTTCATTACCAATTACTACATCATCCTCAATAAAAGATCCCGCACATATATTGCAATCACTTCCAATTTTAGCTCCAGGCATTACAACACAAAATTGCCAAATTGTAGTGTTCTTTCCAATATCTGTTGAGCGGACATCGGTAAGTTCATGTATCTTCATATAGTATTAGAAAAGTATCATGCGTTATTATTTATACTAGATTTTTGCAAATAACTTATTAGGGACTTTACAGTATAGACTGGGTTTCTAAAAGAGAGTCCATTTTTTATTGCGTCTTGCCACCTAAAAAAGTTTGCAATACTTGCTATATCAGGTGTTGGGACTACAAATGCACCACTAACATGTAATGTATTCCATCCAAATTCGTTCTTTAAAAGAAAATATACTTCAGTGGAGTGAGCAGAAATATCGTAATGTGATTCTTGATGCGACTTATAATATTTAACTCCGTTCAAGTAAGAAAGTTCTAATACATAATTAAGATCAGAGATATTGATTTTTATTGGCTTCAAGTTAAAAATCTTAAAAATTTCAAATAATTTTGTAGCAAATAATGTTTCATTATTTACTTTATGAATATACTTTTTTGCAACTGAATCAATATCATTAATGCTCTTCGTGTTTTGACTATTATTTTTAAGATCAATTCTTAGAGTTTCTGTTATTTTTTTGTCCCAATAATTCTCAGCTGAATGGTTTTTTTTAGCTAGCTTGTCGAAAAATTGAGTATCAAGAGTAATTTCCTGATTAGGTTTCATAAATGAGATCTTATCTTTAATTGGAGAAAGCTCTTTTGTATAACGTAAATCTTTTGGATTATTTTGTTGATAATTCATATAGAAATTTTCTTTTTTCGAAAAATATATAAATGATGCAAATGGTATTATATGAGTAGGATTTAAAATATTGTTTTGTATTAATATCCTGTTTAACTTTTCTTTAGCGGAATCTAACCGTAAATTTTTATCAGCTTCTCTTCCAATCCAATTAGCGTAGCCAAATTGCGTAAAAAGAATATCTATTTTTTTAGTTATCTTGAAAATACTATTCCTGATTTTTTGTGCTTGTTGACTATTTCTTACCACACAATCATTTAGATTAAGTATATTTGTTCCTTCTATTGAAGCTAAGCAAAATGAATCGCCACCGCCATAAGCAAAAACATAGAGAAAAAAATTCTTTCCTAACTCAAATTTTTTTGAATTATTGCACTCATATACTTTTAGGGATTGTGATTTTAAAAAAGAATAGACCCTCTTATCTGCTGTCTTTTGAAAAAAAATATCTACTTTAAGGCTTGATTTAATTACCTCTTTAAAGAATGAGATACTAAAGTGATCGCCATGTTCATGCGAAATCCAAATACAAATTCTTTTCTTTGAATCAATTAAGTAGTTTATTAATGATTTATTTGAAAATTCTTTTGCTAACAGTGACCATCCATCATTAAACGCTCCGCCCTCCATCCAAGGATCATGAAGAAGAATACAATCATCTGACTCTATAATATATGATGCATGATTGATAAATTTTAATTTAGGAAATCCCATATATTAATATTCCTGCTTTGAATAATTTTAATAAACTTTCTTATAGTTCTATTATTTTACCATTCTCAATCAATAAGACCCTGTCACAACCATATAAAATATTTTCATTATGGCTCACAATAAAGATTGTTTTGTCAGATAAGCTGTATATTGATTCAACAATCTCTTTTTCAGTTGCTTTATCCAAAGAGCTTGTAATTTCATCAAATATTAAAATCTCCGGGTTATTGAACAAAGCTCTTGCAATTCCAATACGTTGTTTTTGACCACCTGATAGAGTTATATCGGAAATCTTAATGGATCTAATATCGTTACTACCAGAAATATCCATTTTTAGATTTTCGAGTCTAGAAAGTTCTATAATTTTGTTAAAAGATTCTAAATTTGTAGTTAGTTTTGGATTTTCTAGAGAAATATTTTCTACCAGCGATCCCTCTAAAATAGATACTTCTTGGGGTACGTACCCAATCAATGCATGCCACCCATTAAGTGATGAGTAATCCATCTCCATACCATCAACTAATATCTTTCCTGAGTCTGGTCTTGAAAGACCTAACAAAAGATCTAACAGAGTTGATTTCCCAGAACCAGATTTACCCATAATCCCAATCTTTTGATTTTTAGCTATTTCAAGATTGATTTTCTCGAATTGCTTTTGATTATGTAAATATTTAAAACTTACATCTTTAAATGAGATTGAGTCTTTAAAATTTTCTAATTCATATTGATTTGTATTTGATTTTAAAAATCTAAATTCTTTTATTTGAGAGAATGAATTTGAAAGATTCAATATAATTTTTTCTCCAAATTTTAAACTTGAAAACCCTTGATAAATATTTTGCAGTGATGGTTTCATTCGAATACCTGCAAATGTAAATAAAGCAATTATGGGCGCATATTGCTGGATGATTTGAGTTTCAGCGCCTCCTGAGGTGTATATAACAATTAAAATTGATGTTAATACTCCTGCAAATATGACCCCCTCTGCAAGATAGCTAGATATTTGATTTATGGTTGTAAATTTTGCCTGAGAGGCAGCAGAAATCAAAGCCGAATCTGTATATTTTTTAAAAAAGAACTCCTCTTTTCTAAAAACTTTTATTGTCTTGATCATGCTTATTGAGTCATAAACATGTTTATGTCTTGCAAGCATAGAAGATGCCAAAGAATCGCCTGCATCATAAAGAAAGCCTGAAAATACTTTATATACAAAGAAATAAAACAATCCAAATGTCAGAATAGCTGTGATTGATATAAAAACATCAACATAAAAAAGAAGACTAATTAGCATAAAAGAGAAAATTAGATGAGATGCAGCAAAAGATGTTGGTCTAAATACTTTGTCAATAAAATAGTCAACTTCTGTAATTACTGTTTTTGAGATATCGGCATTAGTTTTTTTAAAAAAGACTGGATAAGGAGCATACAAATAAGCATTAAATAATCTTGTTGAAAGTGAAACCCTTATTTTTTCAATATACAAGTTCATGTAATATTGACTAACTGAGCGTGCGATTGTGGAAAAAATGATCAATAGAATTGAAAAACTGCCCAAAAATACTATAAAAAAGTCAATTTTATTATTATGAAGATAATAGGTTTTATCATATAAGAACTGAAGCAATCTACTCGATTCAATTGAAGTGGTGTCTAGCAAAATTGTTATAAATGGTAACAAAGATGCAATTCCAACAACATCTAGGATTGAGGTTGAAAGAAATGTTATCACTAAAAAAATTGTTCTTTTCTTGTCCTCAGATGAAAGCAGGTTAAAAAAAATTTTTATCGGCATTTAATAAGTCAAAAAATTTATAAGTACTATTTTTATATAAAAGATAGAAAGTATTATCTTCAAAAATTAAATTATATATTTTTTAGTCTCAGGATGTAGTCTTGGGTTTTAGCAAAGATTATTACTGTTAAATTAATCTAGCTTGATAACATTATAATTTTATGACTCTAAGCCTTGGTACCTTTTAGTATTAAGAAAAGATATAAAGAATATAAAATAATTTCGTGAATTGTAAATCCAATTATAAATGAATTTAATGAGCCCTTTGACAGAAAATATAGTGTTGTGAATAAGGAAATAAAATAAGTAACTTGCCATAATGTTCCAGCATATATATTTTCTTTTAACGACATTACTGAGCTTAGCGGGCTCACTGAAAATTTTATTACAGCAGCAAACACTAGAACCTGAGCATATTTTCCTGAAATAGCCCACTCGCTACCAAATATAAAAGAAAAAATCTGTTCTCCAAAGAAAAAAATTATTAATGCAAATGGTAGGGATGCAAGTAAAAGAATAGCAAATGTCTTAAAAGTAAATAAAAAAGCTTTATGAGGTGAAATCTTTTTAAGTTCAAAGATTTTTTGATAATAAACTTGAGATATTGATGGAGCAATAATAGATAATGGAGCATTCATTACTTTGGAAGTTATGCTAAAAAAACCTGTAATTGCTGAGCCAAAAAAATTATTAACGAAAAAAAAGGGTAGCTGAAGAGAGGCATTGTCTGCAGTAATACCAAAAGTGGAGACTAGTGGGTATCTCTTATACTTTTTTGCTAGATAAGCCACAATAGGAATATTTAACTTAGGTAAAACTTTCCTTTTTCTTAAAAAACCATATATTAATGCTGACAAAGCAAATAGTTGAGAAATAAGAAATCCGAAAATAAGGCCAAACGTATTCTTTAACAGTCCGAATAATGTTTGAAATAGGCCCCCGCTAGCTCCTTGCATTATTTTTGAGGATGCAATGTGGCTAAATTGTTTATTTCTGGTAAATAAAAAGCTTAATGACTGAATAAAGCCATGAAGAAAAATACTAATAGGTATTAAAAATAATAAATTTGCATGTTGTTGTATTTTAAAAAAATCTGAGATTTCCTCTCTGAAGAGGTAGATCATAAAAAAAGAAGTAATAAAGAAAATTAATGACATCAATAAGCATAAATAGAAAATCTGATATGCATTTTTTTGATTTTCTTGAACTATAGCAAGTTCATATCTCATAGTTGAAAATGAAGAAAGTACGTAAAATATAGCAATATAAATTGCAAATACTCCAAACTCACCGGGACTATAAACCCTTGTAAGAATGGGACTTACAGCCAACGGTATTGCTTGTGCAAATGTGGTGGAGCTTACCATTAGAAAAATATTCTTAAGAAACTCGCTATTTGTTTTCATAACAATTCTAGTCTTTAAAGATGATCAAAATTTTTTAACATATCATGTTTTATTGACTAAACTAATATAAACTTTGACAAATTTTAGTATTTGCTAACCTATGAATATAATTTTGACAGGCTCTACTGGATTCATAGGCCAAGAAATATTAAAAACCCTCTCTTTCCTAGGTCACAATATTTATTCAATTTCAAAATCAAAAATATCTTATTTTCATAGTTCAGATTTTAAAAAGCATTTTATTATTGATCTTTCAGGTGATCTTTCAGAGCTAAAGAAGCTCCTTGGCCAAGCAGATGTATTTATTCATTGCGCTGGTGATGCATCTTTTGGAAATGGCTGGCATTATAAGGCTCAAAATTTTGAGCCAACTAAAAAAATTGTTGATTTAATCAATGCATGCTCCCCAAAAGTTCATTTCATATTTATTTCTTCATTAGCTGTCACAGACAGACCAAAATTTAATTCATGTAAGGTTCCTATCACGGAAGAAAGTTTTAATTCTCCAACTACAGATTATGGCAAATCAAAGCTTTTATCTGAAAATTATATTAAAAATTCTGGTATTACTTATACGATATTAAGACCCTCAATGGTAATTGGCGAAGGAATGAGGATATTAAGCCATTTCTCTTATTTCTTTAAAAAATTCTTTACCTCGAAGTTTCGTGTATTTTATGGGTCCAATGGAAAATTACCCTATATACATGTTAGTGACCTAGCAAATATAGTAAGCCTTTGTATTAATGATAGAAGATCTGATAATGAAACATTTTTCTGCAATTCAGACAATATCTCTCTGAGGGATTTGTTTCAGATGTTTGAGCCAAATAAATTTGTTCTGAATCTAAAATTTCTTGAAATTATGCTGACTCCAATCAAAAGAATATTACCCTTTGCATTAAAGACATTGTTTTTTAGTGCTCTTAAAGTTGATAATAGTAAAATCAAAAAGTTAGGCTGGGCCCCTAGCAAAGTTGGTAAAGAAGCATTTTATGATTTATACATCAGGGAAAAATCTAGATCTGATTTAAGATACAATCCCAGTGGTTACTCGCTTATAACTGGATCCTCATCAGGACTTGGATTGGCCCTTGCTAAAAGATTAAAACTCTTAGGAAGGAAGCTCATATTATTGGATAAAAATGAAAATTCTTCCTTCGGGTCTGATTCAAATGAGGCAGGGATTATTAATTTAAATTATGACCTGTCATTGATATCAAGCATGGAAGTAAACAATATATTTAAAAAATACAGCATTTCGGAGGTATTTCTTTGTGCTGGAATAGGAAATAAAAATGACTTTGGTTCTACAAATCAAGAAATTAATATTGATATAGTAAATATTAATTTGATCTCAAGAATCCGTTTTCTAAATTCTGCTATTCAATCTATGCGCATAAATAAATTTGGAAGAATTCTTATTGTTAGCTCGTCAACTGCATTCCAATCAATACCATACATGTCTACTTATGCAGCTTCAAATTCAGCACTGCTTTCTCTTGGTGAATCTATTTCAAAAGAAGAGCATACGCTTGGGACTGGAATCAACATACTTACTGCTTTACCTGGCGGAATGGATACTAATTTTCAAAGTTCAAGCAATGTAAAGAAAAATAAAAATGAAAGGCTAATGTCTCCTCAAGCTGTGGCAGAGATTATCCTTAAAAGTTTCAATGGAAAGCAATTTATTAAGGTAATTTCAAACAGATCTAAATTTATGAACCTTGCAAGTAAAATTTTACCGAGAAGAGTGTCTTTATTTATATGGGAAAAACTAATGAGGATTGCAAGGTAATGGGATTAGACTGCTTTATATGTGATGCGAATAAACGTTTTGAAAGGGATGGTTATTTTGTATGTAATGATTGTAGGCATGAAGAATTAATAGATTGGACAAAGCAGTCATTCATTATTAATGATCCGTTAAAAAAAGAGGATATTCTGAAATTAACAAGCCTAGATAATTTTAAACTAAGTATTATAAAAAAATTTTGCTATAGAGATATTGGAAACTTCATAGATATTGGTTCTTCATCTGGAAAACTCGTGTTCCATGCTAGAAAATATCTTCATAAAGTAAGTGGTTTAGAGGTTACAGATGAGTGTATTAATTTTTCGAAAAATACTCTTGGGCTAAGCATAATCAAAGATATATGTGAGCATAATGAAAATATACATGGCGGTTTTGCTTTTCATTCTTTGGAGCACTTTCCAAGGAAAGAACTTCTTGATACATTGAGTGAGCTTTCCTCAAAAATGATTCAGGGAGGCATGCTTGTTGTTTCCGTTCCAAATGCAGATTCTTTTCAATATAAAATTTTTGGTAAAAATTTCAGTTACTATGACCATCCAAATCATACACATCAGTTTTCGTATCAATCTCTAAATCAATTAATGACTAGTAATAGATTTAATCAAATCAAACTTTTAAAGTCATTTCAGTATAATGGGTTCTCATTAACACAAAGCCTTTTGAATTTATTTAATGAAGAGCACAATTATGTCTACTACAGATTGAAACGAAAAAATAAAAATAAAAATTTATTTGCAGATTTTATCAATATTGTCTTGTTACCAATATGTGCTCTAATTGGATATACATTTGCTATCTTTGAAGGATTGTTCCCAAAAAGACAATCTGTGTTAACAATTATCTATGCAAAACAATAAAAAACTATTCTCAATAGTAATACCTGTTATGAATGAGCAGGAGGTCCTACCTATGGCAATAGAAAGGATGGATCAAGTTACTAAACAAATTAATCAAAACTATACAACTGAGATTATTTTTATAGATGACGGCTCTAATGATGCAACTTTATCAATACTTAAAGAATCTGTTAAAAGCCACCCTTACATAAAGATAATATCTTTAAGTAGAAATTTTGGGCATCAAATAGCTATAACCGCTGGAATTCAGCATGCAAATGGTGAGTTTATTGGCATTATTGATGCAGACCTTCAAGATCCGCCTGAGTTATTTATAAATATGCTTGAGTATGCAGAAAAAGGTAAAGATATAGTTTACGGCAAAAGAGTCTCTAGAAAAGGAGAAACATTCTTTAAGAAAATCACGGCAAAATTGTTTTATCGTTTTCTAAACAGCATGACGGATGTTGAATTACCACTTGATACAGGCGATTTTAGAATAATTTCAAAAAGGGTTGCTTCAAAATTAAACTTGATGCCAGAAAAACACAGGTATGTTAGAGGCATGATTCCTTGGATTGGTTTTGAGAGCTATCCATTTGAATATATCAGAGAAGAGAGAGCTGCAGGAGAGACAAAATATCCCTTAAAGAAAATGATAAGCTTTGCCTCAAATGCTATAGTTTCATTCTCTTCTAAACCATTAGATGTGGCATTTAGATTTGGAATCATTTCTATACTTCTTGGGATTAGTCTTTTTTTATATTTACTACTTCTTAAAATTTTTTCTCTTGTTGTTCCAGGTATAACAGTGGTGATTGCAACTATTGTTTTTTTGGGCGGGATTCAAATTTTATTTTTAGGTTTAATTGGAAAATATGTTGCAAAAATCTTTGAAGAATCAAAGAATAGGCCTTTGTTTATAGTTAAAGAAAAAATAAATTTTTAACAATATTGAAAGATTTCGCATTTTATCTCTTAATAGTTTCGGTTGGATTCTTCTTTGATCTATGTGTTTTTTTCTCACTTACATACATATCAATCAATATATATTTATCGAATATCATAGCTTTCATAATAGGAAGCTTTATAAATTTACTGCTTATAAGGAAGTTCCTTTTTATTAATTTTCGCTTCAATCTACTAGATGATTGGTTAATAACTCTTCCTTTGAATGGATTGGTGATAATAATTGGGACGCTACTGATTTACATTCTTCATGAAATCTTAGCTATTTCAGTTGTGTTATCTAAATTATCTTCTACTTTAGTTACATTGATTGTAAACTACACACTTAGAATTAAATTCTTCAATAAATAATATGTTCTCCTCCCTCAGTAAAAGCACACTTGCAAAAGCTGCATTATTTCAAAACGCGCCTGTATACGTTCAATTCTATGTCACTGCAAGATGTAATCTTACTTGTCAACAATGCAATATTATCTACGCTAATTCAGATGTAAGAGAATGCACAATAGATGAGGTAAAAAGGATTGCAGATAATTTTGCAAAGATGGGAGTTGCTATTGTTCTTTTAACCGGTGGAGAGCCCTTTGCAAGAAAAGATCTTCCTGAGATAATTCGCGCTTTCGAATCTAGAGGAGTGCATGTGAGAATGCAGACCAATGGTTTTGCTTCTGAAGATCAAATCATGGAAGCTATTGAAGCAGGAGGAAAAGATATTTCCATTTCGTTAGATTCTCTTCAACCTGCAAGACAAGATAGCATTAATGGAGGTTTTAACAAATCTTGGCATAAAGCATTAAAGACGATATCGCTTTTTACCAAGCATTTGCCTAACGATGGCAGTTTCGCATCATTAGGTTGTGTTTTACAACCAAACAATGTGGGTGATATAGAGGATGTCGTCAGATTTGGATCTAAAATATCTTGGTTTACTTCGTTGGTCCCAGTTCATGTATCAGATTATTCTCACCCAAGAGGATTCAGGACATTTGATAAAAATCTTTCTTTTCATGCATCCGAGTATGATTCTGTAGATAAATGCATTGAAAGAGTAAGACAAATGAAAGATGAAGGGTATCTTTTATATGATAGCGACCAATACCTCGATGACATAAAAAGATTTATTAGAAATGAGCCTATAGAATGGAGAAAATTTAACTCAAATGTTTGTGACTCACCCAATCTATACTTTGCATTGCTGCCAAATGGAGAGTTATCACCTTGTTGTGATTTTAGGGTAGAAGATAGCTATCCTGCTTATGTTGATGATTTTCCAAAAATTTATAAAAGTAAAGAGCTTAGGAATTCAGTGTCTAAGGTCACAAAAAACTGTGATGGATGCATGTATGGCAGCTATCCAGAAATGACAATTGCTATGAGGTTTTTAGCAGCAAAAATACAAAGAATAGGTAATTTCTTTACAAAGCCGCCAAAAAAAAATTGGCCTCTTTCATATGATGACTTATTAGAGATAGCTGATCAGATTTTAACTGAAAAAAGAAAAAGGCTACCATCAAGATCTGATGACCTCAAGCTAGTCGATATTTCAAGACTTTAATGCCAAAAAAAATTAAGTATGAGAGCTTTATTTATCGTTTTCTTATGGAGGCAATTAAAGAAGTAAAGGATAAAAATACTGAAATAGATAAAGATTTTATTGATAATCTAGACTTTTTTTATAAAGATAAAAAAATTGTTATATCTCTTAAATCAATGCCAGATAAAAACATATCTTATGATCTTTCTGAACCAATTTTTTATCTCCGAGGAGATACAAAAAGAGCAATTGATAAGCAAGAACAAGAAGATCTAATTAAACAATTAGATATAATTAAAGAAGGTAATGAATCAAAATTTAATAAAATTTTGTGGGAAACGTACAACCAACTTATTAAGAGATTATGAAAAATAAAAATAGAGACAAGATCTTAGAAAATGAGCAAATCTTTCATGACGATTGGGCTGAGAGCGAAGACATAATGTCAATTGACATTATGAAAAGAAATACAGCCCTTACAGCACCTGAAATGAGATTTATTAAAGATAAATTAGGTGATATTAGAGGCAAATCACTACTGGATGTAGGATGCGGTTTAGGTGAAGCAAGTGTATTCTTTGCATTATTAGGAGCTAATGTTACTGCATCTGATTTATCTCCTGGGATGCTAAAAGTTACTAATGATTTAGCTGCTAGAAATAATGTCAGCGTTAAAACACACTTAGCTTCTGCAGATGATCTCAACTTCCAAGAAGGTGAAACTTTCGACATTATTTATGCTGGCAACCTTTTGCATCATGTAGATATAGAAGAAACTCTGAATAGATTTAGAAATCATTTATCTAAAAATGGAGTTTTGGTAACTTGGGATCCGTTAGCCTACAATCCTGTTATTAATGTATACAGAATGATTGCAACTGATGTGAGAACACCAGATGAGCATCCATTAAAAATGAGTGACATTCGTCTTTTTAGAAAGTATTTCAATAAAGTTGAAACAGAATATTTTTGGCTAACTACACTTATTATTTTTATACTTATGGCATTACTTCAGAGACGTGATCCAAATTCAGAAAGGTATTGGAAGTCAGTGGTCGATGAAAGTGACAGGTGGGCTTGGATATATAAACCGTTATCTTTTGTTGACAAATTGATCTACAAGATTATGCCGTTCTTAAAACCGTTATCATGGAATGTGGTTGTTTTTTCCTATAAAAAATAAACTTAGTTTCACAATTGAAAATTTTTAAAAGTTCTAATTTAGCTTTTCTGCTATTCATAATCTTTGGTATTGCAAATATTTGCTTAAACATAGATTTTACTGATGAAATGCAATATTACGGACAAATTTCTTCATTTGTTGAAAATAATAAGTTCTTTGTGAATGACTTGTTCTTTCAGCAACTAACGTATCTTTATTATTATCCGGTGTTAAAAGTTTTTAATATTTTTTTTGATTCAACTTATTTAGTATTTTTTGTCAGATTAATATTATTTCTATCGATTTGCGTAATGTTGTTCATTATATTTAGGAGAAATAATTCTAAGTTACTAACACCTTTAATAGTTCTATTTATTTCGATCATGCTTGCTATTTCTGTGTCATATCAAGGTCTTTTCTCGCTTAGCTATAACACTGTTTCACAAATAATTTGGATCCTTTTTATTTTTAATTTTTACAATTGGGGGAAAAATTCATACATGATTGCTCCTTTATACTCTTCTATTATGGGCATAATTCATCCCCCATCCGCAATAGCAATTATGGTCTTATGCCTGACTAGACTAGCTGCTGAGCCAAATAGGAAAAGCATGATTACAAAATATCTGATTTATTTAGTATTAATAAGTCTAACAATAGGACTTTTATTATTATCTTTTACTAACATTCGTGACATACAAGATTCTCTCAGCTTTTCAAGTTCATATGGTGTCGGCGCTGTATTAATATCAAACTTCAATCAATTGGTTTTATTTTTAGCAATGATTATTACTGCGGGTTTTTCATTAGTAATTGGAAATTTTTTTAAAAGAAGGGTCATTATTTCACTAATAATTATGAGTTTAATCTTCTTTACTTCCTTGCAGATTCTTAGCTTTATTTTTGAAATTCGTCCTCTGGGTATGAACTTTATACTTCTGTCTTGTCCGATAATAGCCTCATTACTATTCTCATTGAATTTTAGAAGTAATCAGAAATTGCAGAGTTATTCAAAAATATTATGGATATTTGCAGCATTCATGTTCCAGCTAATTACTATCTCACTCACTAGCGGTAATGGTGTGTTCCAATCACTTGGGGCAAATATGCTAATAATACCGCTACTATTATTGATGAGTGCCTCGATCAATATTTCAAAAAAATCATATTTTTCGATTGTCTTTGGATCATTCCTGTTGTTTTTTTCCTATTGGATTACATATTCTTATAGAGATTACTCAAAGTTAGTTAGATTTTCAGAAATTAGTAATATTAGAGAATATAAAAATATCTTTTCTAGCCCCTCCAAGAAAATGATTATTGATAAAGTGCAGAATGAATATGGTAATAAATTTATGGATAAAGATATTTTGATATCAGGCACATGGCCTGTTATGTATCATGTTTTAAAAGCTAGGCCTCAAACATGTATGATATACATGCATTCAATTGTAAGTGATGAAGCTCTCAAATTGATGAAAAATTGTTTAAAAACAAAAAAATTTGATTATTTTATTCACATAAGAAGTAATATTGAAATCGACTACCCTAAAAATCAACTCGAGCAATTAAACCTTCATATCATTGAAAGTCGTAATTTAATCTGCGAATCTAAAAAACTAAACCTTGAAGATGCTGATGTTGAATATATTTTATTTAAGATATGTTCGAAGAGACCAATATGACGAATAAAAAAATTGTTACTGTTACCTCTTTTTCTTTTGATGGCTACAAAGAATACGGACAAAAATTTATTGAGTCATTTAAAAAATTTAATCCAGATCTAGAACTGTATTTTATTATTGATGATCCAAAATTAGAATTTTTAAACAATGATTGCAAGGTTATAGAAAATCACTTTTTAAATGAAATACAAGATTTTTTAACAGCTTATAATGATCGGTTTTCAAAAACAGATTTTAGATTTGCCCCTAATAGATTTATTTATAAACCTACATCGATAGCTACTTTAAATAACTTTTTATCTAGTGAGGATGCAGATTACATTGCTTGGATTGATGGTGATACAGTATTTAAACAAAGTGGTTTAAAGGAGACTTTAATCAAAATAAAACCTAATAAACACCAAATAGCATCTGTATTTGAGAGATTTCAAGATCTTCATTACATTGAATCAGGATTTATGATCTTTAATAGAAAACACAGTTTGTGCTCAAGTTTTATTAATGAATCTATGGATATATTCATTTCTGGCAGAATATTTAAATTCATGGAATGGCAAGATGCTCTAGTCTGGAGTTACTTGATGTATGCTCTGCCTCCAAATTCATTCAGATTGTTGTGTAAAGAATTCAATATAAAAGGTTCGCATCCAATATCAAGATTTAATCTTTTAAAAGATAAACTTGATCACTTAAAAGGGAATAATAAAAAGCTTGGCTTTTCACCTGAGGGTAATTCAATATTAAAAAATATTCAAAGCTATCTAGTACATAAAATTCAAGGTCCAAAAAAATAATTAAACCTAGTTATTATCTCAAGGAAGAAGCCATTGATTTAAAGCTGTGATGATACTTCCTATTTTGATAGCTCAAATTCAATCATTAATTTAATAAGCTTTCGTAAGCTAGTTTTGCTAGACCATCCTAGGATTTTTTTTGCTTTGATGGCATCAGCAGTCAGTGTATCTACTTCTGCTGGTCTGTATAAACTTGGGTCAATCGTAATTAACTTTCTTTTACTATTTTTTTCTAAACAGACTTCGTTCAGATTCGATCCTATCCATTTATATTCAATCTTCAGTTGATCCAGAGACAAATTAATGAATTCTTTAATTGAGTATGATTTTCCAGTACCGACAACAAAATCATCTGGTTGATTATGTTGAAGGATTTTAAACATAGCTTCAACATAATCGCCAGCAAATCCCCAATCTCGCTTCGCATAAAGATTACCAAGTTTAAGTGTTTTGGTTGAGCCTTTTTTAATTTCGACAAGTTGAGAAATAATTTTTTTAGTAACAAACTCTTCACCTCTTAAGGGAGATTCATGATTAAAAAGAATTCCACATGCTGCAAATAAACCATAGCTTTCTCTATAATTTTTTGTAATCCAGTGGGCATACAGTTTTGAAACGCCATAAGGACTCCTTGGATTAAAGGGCGTAAGCTCATTCTGTTTTTTTATTTTTGCATTGCCAAACATTTCTGATGTTGATGCTTGATAGAATTTTGTTTTTGGTGAAAACCTATATATGGTATCTAAAAGATTGGTCACAGCTATAGAATTTATATTTGATGTTGTAATAGG
>MDTG01242330.1_pt1 | contig 20135 bp, 15 predicted proteins | sample 811421 | NCBI WGS metagenome assembly MDTG01 (sample SAMN05326645, study PRJNA326480) | marine metagenome | isolation source: seawater | place: Pacific Ocean: South East | collected 2011
GGACCTGTTGCTCCATCAACCCCATCATTTCCATCAGCTCCATCATTTCCATCTGCACCAGCAGGACCTGTTGCTCCATCATTTCCATCAGCACCTGTGGCACCTTGATTACCTTTAAGTCCAGGAAGGCCAACTAAACCATTATCACCTTTTGGTCCTGTAGGACCTGTTGCACCATCAACACAACAAGCACTACCAACACCTTCACTATATGTAATAATAATATCTTGGGAGTTTATAGAAATATTTGTAATACTCGCTACTTTTATATTATTTTGTGTTATTAAATTATTTATAAATTGTTGTTTTTTTATAGGATCATTTAATACATTTAATGGAATAACATACGCAAACTCTGTCATTTATATATATATATATGATTAATATTCTATTTTCGTAAAGAATATATAAAATTGAAAAAATTATAATTATACTTATAAATTTACATATGACATATATTATATTAAATAAATGGTTCAAAGAGGGTAATAAATATCAAAAATGGTGGTTTCAAGGTAATTATAATAGAGATAGTCAAGAATATATTAAAGAATCAATCAACGAAATCTCAAAAAATTATAATTTAAGAGATATAGAATATTGGAGAAAAAATAATTTAAACGCACTTGAAGGAATTTTATTATATGATCAATTTTATAGACATATTAAAGAACACACTTCATATCATCAAAAAGTAGCAATTAATCTTGTATTATATTGTATTAAAAATAGTTGGGTTCCAGATATACCACATCATTTAGTATTTTTTCTAATGCCATTTAGACATACAAAAAATAGTAGTTATATTAATTTTTGTAAAAATATTATAACAGAAAAAGCAAAATATAATTCATCACCTTACTATACAAGATTTTTAAATGCACTTGAAAAAAATAAACCAGAAATTAATAATACAATTTCTAATTATTTAGATTATTATCAAGAATACAATGATATATTAGAAAATAATATTGAATATAATACAAATAATTATATTATAAATAGTGATAAATATGAATATAATAAAAATGCATGGAAGTGCTTTCAACAATTTATAAAAGATGTTCCATTAAATAAAACACTTATAATTAGTTTAAGTGGTGGGGTTGATAGTATGGTATTCTTATATTTATGCCAAGTTTATAAAGAAGAAACACCATCATTTAATTTTACAGCAATTCATATTAACTGGAATCAAAGAGAAGAATCAACAAAAGAATCAAACTTTATAATTAAATATTTAATGGACCACAATATAGACTATATATATAAAGATATTACTCATATCAAAAGAAGTCAAAATAGAGAATTATTTGAAAAAGAAGGAAGAAAAATAAGATTTAATAGTTATAAAGAAGCATTAAAAAAATGGAATGGTTATGGTATTTTTTTAGGACATCATAAAGGAGATATTGTTGAAAATGTATTTACAAATATGATTAATTCATCACATATTACTAATCTTGGCAAAATGAAAGAATATATGATTATAGATGAAATTCCAATACTTCGTCCATTTTTAACAATAGATAAATCTGATATATATGATGTAGCAAAAAATAATTTAATTCCATTCTTTAAAAATACAACACCAGAATGGTCTAATAGAGGTGCTATTAGAAATAAAATATTTCCAAAAATAGAAAATCAATTTGGTAAAAGATATGAAGATGGATTTATTAAAATGGCAAAAAAAAGTGATGAACTTGGAAATATGGTAAATGATTGTTTAATAATTCCGTATATTGAAGAAATTATAAAAATATCTGATAATGAATACAAATTACCATTTGAAAAAAAATATCCATTATTATTCTATGAATTAATGTTTGAAAAATTCATGTATTCATTTAATAAACCACGTATTAAAAATAAAGCATTAACAGGATGGTTTATTAATTCAAGAAAAGATAATTGGAAACCATATACATTTAGTAAAAATTGTATATTAAAACAGAAAAATAATAATTATATGATAATCTATTTTAATTCATAATCTATTTTAATTCACAGTCAATTTTTATTCACAGTCCATTTTTATTCACAGTCCATTTTTATTCACACAATATTTTTAACTTATAATTTATTTTTAATGAAATTACAATATTTTAATAATAATTTTATTATTAAAATCATAAAATTTGATTAAATATATATATACTTACAATATTATCTTAATAATGGAATATTATAAATCACATACAAATGAAACAACAAAAGTAGTCAAATATAATAATGATTATATTAATAATAGAGCAATATACAATGATGAAGTATATATTAATAATGGAGAAGTAGTTGGTATTAAAATAAGAAATAAAGAGAATATAGTTGGTATATTATGTTTAAATAAAAATACTAAGTATGGAATAAATTCAAAAGGAGTTCCATATTATCTATTTAAACCACTTAATAATAAATATTCTTCATTTTATGTAGCATCAAAAAGAAGAGAAAGAAAAAAGATATATGTAGTTATTAAATTTTATAAATGGGAACAACATCAAAAAAATCCAATTGGAGTTTTAATTGAAGAAATTGGTGATACAGATATATTAAATAATGAATATAAAGCATTAATTTACAAACATAATTTATATTATTCAAAATATAAGGTTCCTAAAAATAAACTAATTAATGATTTAAGAAGAGATACAGAATATCAAAAAATACAACCAGAATATTATGTATTTAGTATTGACCCCGAGGGATGTAAAGATATTGATGATGCGTTTCATTATAAAGAATTAGAAACAGGATTTGAAATTGGAGTTCATATTACAGATATATATGAATATTTTAGAGAGAATGATGTAGCAAATTTACAACAATGTAGTAGTATATATACTCCAACAGATATTCGTCATCTTCTTCCAATAGTTTATTCGCAAGATATATGCTCTCTTATTAAAGATAAAATTAGAAAAACAATAATGGTTTTATTTACATATGATAAAAATTATAAACTTATTAATAAAAATATTAGAAGAGTTATTGTTAAAGTTCGTAAAAATTATAGTTATGAACAAGTTGATAAACTACTATCATATGATGAAGAAACTAATTTACATAAATTCTTTAAAACAATTAAAAATATTTCTTCAATTGAATATAAATCAAAAGAAGAAGAGATTAAGTTAAATAATATTAATCAACAAGAAAATAAATGTATAAATATAAATGATAGTCATAGTGCGGTTGAATATTATATGATTAAAACGAATGAATATATTGCTACAAAATTATATGAATATAATTCTATTAATACTATTCTTAGAATTCAATCATATAATAAACAACCAGAACAACAGCACGATATTTATAATCCATTAAACCAATATCTAAAAAGAATATCAATGGAAGCAGCAGAATATTATATTCCTAATAATGAAAATGATATAGAGTGTATATATAATAAAAAAGATAATACTAAATTACAACATTCAGCACTTGGTCTAAAATATTATACGCACTTTACATCTCCAATCCGCCGTTTAAATGATATATATATTCATATACAAATCACACATATGATAGATAATACAGAGTTATGTAATATTTCAAATAAAATAACAGAAGATATGAATACATTTCAAAAAAGAGAAAGAAAATTAAAGAATGACATTTCAAAAATGGAACTTATATATAAATTAACTGAAAATTATGAAACAAAGGCATATATAATTGATTATAATGAACAATTTATTATTGTTTATATTCCAGAATTCAATATTTCACATAAAATTTATAATTATTCTATTAAAATCAAGAAGATTGTTAATATTGAACTAACGGATAAGTACATAATGATTAAATATGGAAGCGACGAACCACTGAAATATAATCGCTATCAAGAAGTATCTGTTAGATTAAATAGTTTAATTCAAGAAGATAGTATTCAACGTAAGTTAAATATTCATATTTTATAAAATATATATGATGTATATCATAAAAATTGAATAATATATATTACATTATTTTCAAAAATAATAAAATCATGATTAAAGAAATTAAGTTTGAACAATATATATTTGTATTTATTACATATATATATGTAATATTTTCATCATCATATATTATTAAAAAAATATATGATAATGAGGTAGATAAATACAGTTTTCCATTTAATATTTTATATTTTATTGTAACATTATTTTTTAATACAAAATCCTATGGATATATATTAAATATGATTAATAATAAAAAATATAATAATACCATGAAATATTTTGGATTTCTATTTATACTTATGTCAATAAGTATAGTTATGATTTGTACTGTAAGTTCATATGAAGGAACATATTATTACAAAATTGTAGATATTATTACATTAATAAGTACTCTGATATATCAATTTATTGTTTTATTTGTAGTACATATCCGTATATCAAATAAAATGGATATTTTATTAAATAAAATAAATGATATATCTAATAATATTCAACCCTATTCATTAGTTTAATAATATGGTTTATTTCACATAAAATTTATAATTTTTCTATTAAAATAAAGAAGATTGTTAATAATAAATTAACATAAGAGTATATAATGATTAAATATGGAAGCGACGACCCATTTAAATATACACATTTTATAATTAAATCATTGTACAAACATACAATAAATTTGATTTATTTAAGTTTATATCAATATAATTAATAAAAAGATTGACGACAACTGTATTACAAACTATGTCTGTTATTACCGCACTACGTGGAACATCAAAATTTAATCCATCCCCTCTTATTATAGATGGAAATACATACTATTCTTCTAATAATAAAGAAGGAGAGAAACTTCCAGATGATATTGGTGATATTTCTCAACTTATCGCCGAAGATTTTGTAAAAGACGACCATCATACAAATAATGGGACAACAATTTATGTTCTTAATTGGGACGAAGATGATTACAATTGTCTTGAAGTAATGCTATATGATTATGGAATTACTTGCATTGAACGTTTTATGAATGATGAGTAAATAAAAATAAAATATATATATATTATAAATTAACAAGATTTATAAAATTCTTTAACTTTTGGATGAATTTTAATCTTTTTACTACTAAATTTTTTAAGACTAAGACCATCTAAACTTTTTACACGACTTAGAACAACATAAACTTGTCCATATTCAAATACAGAATTGCCAATATCAGTTTCAACACAATCAAGTGTCATCCCCTGAGATTTATGAATTGTAATAGCATATGCTAATTTAATTGGATATTGAATTTTTTTTATAATTTTATTATCAGAAATTTCCATAGACCATGTATGTTTTTCAATAGTAATCTCTCTACCATCAATTAGTTTTATAATAGGTTGTTCTCCATCAAATCCATTAATAACACCTCTACTTCCATTAACAACTTTTTCTTCACTATTATTAGCAATAATCATAACTTGTGCTCCAATACATAATTTTAGATTATTCTCAGCAGGACAACTCTTTTCTAATTTTTCCATATATGTTTCTACATTAGCTTTTGTCATTTTACCTTCTGTCATATATGTTGCTTTATATGTTTTTACTTCTTTACCATCTTCAATAAGTTTGTCAAAATTTTCTGTATTAATTCTCTCAACATCTGCTTTACGAGAATACAAAATTGTTGGTTCTACATCTTTACCACCAATTTTAGCATTCATTCTGGATGCCAGAATTTCAATAGTTTCAATACTACACTCACCCATCCTGATTTCATTTAAACATTTTTGATAAACAGGGTCATCTTGTCTAATAATCTCTTTGAAATAAACTACATGTTCTATAATATCATTCCATTTATCAGATTCAAAACAAAATTTACTTGAATTAATAATAGGCAATTGACAAAAATCTCCAACTAATACAATTTGAATACCACCAAATGCATCAATATAATTTTTTCTAACTGTTTTTCCAATGTCATCAAGTTTATCAAGTAATTCTGCACTAAGCATAGATACTTCATCTATAATAAGAGTTTTTAGTCTTGTCCATCTCTCTCTGATAGTTTTATTTTTACGAACATTTGAAATTAATGTAGAAACGTCTGATTTTCCAAGTCCAATTCCAAGATATGAATGAAGTGTAAAACCACCAATTAATAGTGCTGATGACCCAGTAGTTGATGTTTTAATAATAGAACCTTTCTGATAATATTTCATATTTTTAAGAGATGAATTATAAAAATCTTCAATTACTTTTGATTTTCCACTTCCTGCTGGACCAGTAATAAGAACATTCATTCCATTTTCTAAGCAATCCATCGCTTCTTTTTGAATTTTATTTAGTGTCATTCTGTTTTTATAAAAGAATATATAATACTATATTGAAATAACAATATTATAATTCAATTTTTATATTTTTGTTATGTATTTTTATTATATTTATTTTTAAGAACTATATCTAAATAGTAATATAAACATAATTCAATTAATATTTATATATGAGTGATTATCTTAATATAGAAATGGATGTTCATACTCCATATAATAATCAAGAAAAACCAGAAATTAATAATAATGATTATCAAATGCTTCAATCAGATATTCATTATATAACATCAAATCTAAATACTTTTTATGATAGAATGTATAATTATTATTTTAAAGGAGGTATAAGAAATATAATGTTAAGTATATTTCTTAATATTGCAATTTTAACAACAACAAATATATTTATTTTATATACTGGAACATTTATTAATTGGGACAATATAATATCAGATTGTAAATATAATACATCAAATTGTAATTCATTAACAAATTATATAGATTATTCTAATAAAATACATCCACTAATTTTGATATATATAATTTTAACATCCTCATATGGATTAATATATCTATATGTTAATATAAATTCTTTATATTATTATTCATATATTAAAAGATTTTATAATAATGTATTAGAAATTGATACAGAACTTTTAAATATAATAAAATGGGAGAATATTTTAGATAAAATAAAAGAACTACATGATAATAAAAAAATAATGATAGAAAGATTTAATAAAGAAGAAGAATATTTAGATCAATATTCTATAATATCTAGAATGACCCAATATAATAATATATTTATATCACTTGTTGGAAGTAATATATTATTTAATCCATCTAATTTAAGCAGAAATATATTATTTACAACATATATTGAAACAATAGCAAAAACATTTATATTTGGTAAAATAATTGATATAAAAAATACAAATGATAGTACAGAAAATAAGTTAAATAAAGCGAGAAGTCATATATTTAAGATATTTCTACTTGATATTTTATTACTTCCATTTATATTATTATTTATGATGACTTATTATGTTCTAAAAAATTCAAGAGATATTAATAATAAAGAAGGATTAATAACAAATAAAAGATGGACAAATTATGCTTTATGGACTTTTAAAACATATAATGAAGTAGAAAGTGATTTTAATGAACGTATATTCAAAAGTAATTTTCATATGAATAAATATACAAGTTGTTATCCATCAAAATCAATGAATTTAATATTATATTTTATGAGATTTTTTATAAGTACATTTTTATTATTTCTAATTATTCTTTCTTTTATTGAAGAAAAAGCATTAATAGATTTAAAATTAGGTGGATTTAATCTACTTTGGTATTTAGCAGGATTAACAATTATAACAGCAACATTAAATAGTATATTAAAAACAAAGGATTTTGAAGAAACAAATGAAGAAATTGTTGAAAATTTAGTTAAATATCTATATGTTCTTCCTCCATCAAATATTATTAATAATTATAAATTATATAAAACATTTACTAAACATTATAAACCAAATATAGTTAATATGTTATATGAAATTAGTAGTATAATACTATCACCATATATATTATATGTATGCTATTATAGAAATATAGAAGACATATTTGATTTTTTAAATAAAACAACAACATATAAACCAAATATTGGAAGTATTGACAATTATTCAAATTTACAAAAAGAACTTGATATATATAATAATAATATTGAATTAATTAGAAAAAGAGAAAAAGCATATATTGCGTTTAAAACAATATATCCACAATGGAGTAATGGTATTAAGGAATTAGATGATTATTTAAATAAAGTTTCAAAATATGAAGGAGATGATAAATTTCCATCTATGTATGCATCTGAATTATTACATAGTTCAACAATATTGAACCAGGTAGATTTATAATGATTTATTTAATCATTTATTTTTTAGTTATAATCATTTGAATATTTTTTGTATTATTTTTAATTATATTTTTTATATTAAATATAATTAAATTATTTGTTATTTTAATATTCATATATAATTTTTATATAGAAAATTATTGTCGCCTAAGAGAAGGCATTGGAGGAGGAGGTAAATTTGCACCTGGATAAAGTTGTTGTTGAGTTCCCCCACCTGATTGTGAAGGAGCAACACCTGCAGATTGTTGCCTTTCAAGTGAAGTAAATTCAAGACCAGTACTTTCACCCGTACGCATTCTTGTTACACCTTGGCTTAGAGAACGAAATACATTCGCCGCACCATCTGCTGTTGGTGCCATTCCAATACTTGCTCCTTGACCAATTCCATACTGATTTCCCATATTTTCTGTATCAATATCAGTTGTTCCTACCATTGTGATAGCCCAACCTTGCGATTTCTTAGCTTTAATACGATTACACATTGTTTGAAGTGAAGTTTTACTTGAATTATCATAACCATCTGTCATAATACACATAATAACTTCATCTCCATCCTGATATTTTGCTTCAATCATATCAATTGTTTTCATAACAGCATCATAGTAAGCAGTTGTTCCACTTGGCGAGATTGTATAAAACTTATCACGAAGTGTCTGGTCTTCAATTGATTTAAGTTCATCTCCATCATATAGAATATTCAGTAGATGAGAGAAAGTCATCGCATATAGAAGTACAGAATTTTCAACTTTCTTTTGTTCACTAAGAAATTCATCAACACCTTTTTCAGTTACATTTTTATATAAATTATTTGTTGTCATTGAACCGCTACTATCTGCTGTAAATCCAATATGTGTTGTTGGATTTTCACGGATAAGCATATCGGGCATAGCATACCATGACGTCGCTTTATCATTATATTCTACATTAATATCAATTGAAGTTTGTCCTTCTTGAATTTCTTTACGAACAACGCTACGATGTCCTCCGGTGGAAGTTGCTTGAAAACATCCTCCATCATCAAATACAATTGTAGCATTATATTCAGGAATAGAAAACGTAGCTTCTTTTTTCTGATATGCTTTTTCAATTTTAGATTGATATTCTTGTGAATATTTAATAAGAGTTCCATCAGTGGGATTTACAGAAATCCACATTACATTTGTAGTGGCATCACCGACGTTAATTGTTTGTTTTGTCATTTTATAGATAAGTAATAAAGTCTTTATATTATTTTATACTTAATACTATAATAATCAAATTTTTAATTATAAAAAAACTGAAACAGCATACGCTTTTATAGTTTTTAATTATAGAAAAAACTGTCCAACGGTTGTGTATATGGATTTGTTTTAAAAGCATTAAGCATATTTGGGTCTAAGCGGTCTGCTAATGGTTTATTAGGAACAGATTCTCTATCTTTTGTTTGACCACAAATAGATTTTTGAGGAAGAGAGTTATAGACTTTATTTGACATAACACCTCTCTCATTTATGTGTTTATTTTGTAAATCACCTACTTTACGAGTAGAAACACTAATATCGGCACCGCTAACAGATTGATTAACTCCTCTTGCAGCAGGTGTTCTTCCAATAGCAACATCTTCTCTTATACTTTTAATAGTAGAATTATATATATCAGTATATGATTGTGGTTTTGTATCAGCACCTGCTCCTGCTATTCCACTATATTCTTTATCTGTTGTAAATTGACGATTTGTATTTGGTGCATTAACATCTGCAACTTTATAACCATCACCATTCTGTGCTTCTGAATTACCAGTATAATTTGTTGTTGTAAATTGACGATTTGTATTTACAGCTTCCATTTCTTTATTTTTATAAGCACCTCCTTGTTTTTGTTTATTAATATTTCCCATTAAATCCGATGCTATTGTTGTTTCTTTTGTTGTTATTTTTGCTATATCAGCAGGATTATATGTAAATGTTTCTTTATATGTTGCTACATTACCAGTTCTATTATCATGAATATTTGTTTCTTTGATTGTTGTTTTAGCAATATCATTAGGGTCATATACAGTTCCACGAGCAGGACCTTGCATTTCTAAATTACCTGTACGATTATCATGAATATTTGTTTCTTTAATTGTTGTTCTTGCAATATCATTGGGGTCATATACAGTAGAACGATTTTGTGGAGCTTGAATATTACCACTTTGTCGAGAATTACCAATAACATTTGTTTTTCTTGTTCTGCGTGGTTTTTGATTATTACGCACAACACCTCCTTCTGCCTGAGTACTTTGAAGATTACCACCTCTTTTATTACATGTTGTTCTTGGACGATTAGTTCTGCGAAGTTTAACACCATCTTTACCATATGAATGTGAGTCTCCATTCCATCCTCCTTCTACATTACCTCCTCCAAATCCAGGACCTTGTAATTGCTTACGATGGCTTTTTTGAACTTTTGAACGAACCTTTTCATTTGAACCAGCAGTAGGTGCAGCAGGTCCAACACGTTTTTTCATTTGTGTTTTTGGTCTATTTACATTTTTCATAACAATATCAGGTCGTTGTTTAGAGGCAATAACAGCACCAGTTGTTGTGAAATACATATCAGGTGTTTCTTCAAAGTATGTATCTGGATTATTTTTAGAAACTTCCCCAACTTTACCTGGTTTAGAAATTTTTTCACCTGGATTAATACGACCATAATATGAGACTTTTGGATTAGTTTTAACACGAGTTTCATTTGTTGTTTTGGGCATTGCGTAATCTCTTGTTTCTGATTGTTGGAATCCACCAGTAGGTGCGGATGAATATCCTTGATTAAGACCAGGACCAACATACACTTTTTCAATAGGAGCAACATTTGCTCTTTTATTACCGACTACATATCTGTCATTCATAAATCCATCTAAACTTTGAGTTCCATATGGGTTTGATACATTTGTTGTTGGTTTAAACATTGATGAAATTTCTTTCTTATTTTGATAATTATCCATTGAACCAGTGAAATTTTCTAATTTACCTCTATTTGCATTTTCATCTACATTCTGTTTAATACAACTCCCGAAGAATGGTGTCATATTATTATGAACAAAAGAACCTTCTTTAATTTGTTCTCCTGTTAAAGATATACCTTGAAATCCGCCACTAACAGGTTCTCCACTTGTTATTCCACTAATATTATGAACTTTATTAATATTATGAGGTTGATGTTGAGGAATAGCATCATTATTAAACTCAATTGGAAGATTTTTATCAGTATAATCTATTTTATTAAATATTGGAGCAGGTGGTCCAGCAATCATAACATTTGAATTTTCTGAGTTTTTTGTTTTTTCAAATAATCTATCCGCCATCTCTTGCTCATCCTTTCTTATTTGAATAGTTGATGTATTATTATATATATTACTTCCATTTGGTTTTTCATTATTTGAAACATTTGCTATATATGAAGGTTCATTGGTTCTGTTCTTACCATTATTATTAAAAACATAACCAGCACCTATAACAGACGCCGCTAAAAAATATTCCATTATATTATACTATAATATAATATATTTGTTATAATAATTTATCAAAAAATATATAGTATATAACTATGAATAAAATAGAAAAAAGAATTAAATATTATTTAGGAGATATTATAAATAATAATTATAAGGTAGATTTAAGTAATATGATTACAATAAAAGATCTAATAAATAAAAGTGATAAGAAAATATTATATAATTATATAATTCCATTTATTAATATATTATATAAAACAAAAAATACAAATAAGAAATTTTCTGCATTTTTTGGAGATATTTCACATAAATTAAATGCGGAAATAATAGTTAAAAATAGAGCATCATATAATACTAAATCAGTTATAATAAGATGCATGCAATTTAATAGACATTGGGGATTATATTATAAACCACCTAATGATATTTCATTTAATTCAAAAATTAATAAAATATTTTGGAGAGGAACAACAACTGGAAATATATCAAATAAAGGAAATAGATTTGATTTAGTATCAAAGTGGTTTATTAGTACTAATATAGATGTTGGATTTTCTTCCATATGTCAAAATAAAGATAATTATAAAAAGTATTTAAAAAATAGTGTTGTAGCATCAGAATTCTTAAAATATAAATATATTTTATCAATTGAAGGAAATGATAAAGATAGTGGATTAAATTGGAAATTAAATTCTAATTCTGTTGTTTTAATGCCATCTCCAAAAATTTCAAGTTGGTTAATGGAAACAACATTAATACCTAATTATCATTATGTATTATTAAAAGATGATTTTAGTGATTTAGAAGAAAAATTATTATGGTGTAATAAAAATCAGAATAAATGCATAGAAATTGTTAAAAATTCAAGTATTTATATGAAACAATTTTCTAATAATAAACTTGAAGAATATATTGAACAAAAAGTTATAAATAAATATTTTGATATTATTAATAAATAGCAATAACTATATTATTCAAAAATTTTATTAATATCTTGTGGTAGTTCTTCAATTTGAATTGAATAATGTTTTTCAATCTCTTGTAGAATTTTTTTATCACTTACTTTATTCTTAAAGTCAGAGAAGTTAATTGCAACACCCTTGCGCCCAAAACGACCACCTCGCCCAATACGATGAAGATATACTTCTGTATCTTTTGGCATATCAAAATTCATAACAAGTGAAATTTGTTGAACATCAATACCACGAGATAGAAGGTCCGTCGTAATTAGAACACGAAGACCACCTGTTTTAAACTCTTGAAGAATTTCATTTCTTTCTTCCTGAGACATGTCTCCTGTAATACATTTTGCCGGAAAATTATCTTCAATCATATTATTTGTTAGAATATCTACTTTACGCCGTGAATTACAATAAATAATTGACTGATTAATATTCATCATCTCATATAGTTCTCGAAGTGCCGGATATTTATCTTGTTCTTCTATAACTACATAATATTGCTTAATTCCTTGTAGAGATTGTTCTTCTTGTTTAACAAGAATTTTTACAGGATTAGTTAGAATATTACATTCATCAATAAGTTGAATCATCTCCTTTGGAATTGTTGCACTAAATAATTGAATAGAAGAACTCTTAGGAACACTATCAATAATATTATTAATCTGTTCATAAAATCCAATTGAAAGCATCTCATCACCTTCATCTAGAATTACATTTTTAATATTTGCAACATTAAGTCTTTTCTTTTGAATAATATCACAAATACGGCCAGGTGTTCCAACAATAATTTTTCCCATAATCATATCTTCTCCCGCATCTGTTTTAGAAGTACTTCCTCCTCTACGAAGATGACCATATTTACGAGATGACATTGACCTACCTACTCCGCCAATTGCGAGATGTGTATCAATCTCATTATGAAAGCGTGTTAATGCTGTACATACTTCAAGTGTCTGCTTAGCAAGTTCTCTGGTTGGCGATAGAATAATTACTTGTGGTTCATGTAGTGTTTTATCAATTCTTTCAATCGCCGCAATAACAAATGTTCCTGTTTTTCCTGTACCAGACTGAGATTGTGCGATAATATCACGACCATCCATTACTGGTTTAATTGCTTTTTGCTGAATTTGCGATGGTCGTTCAAAACCATTCGCATAAATACTTTTAAGTGTTTCATTTGAAAGACTCATTCCTTCAAATGTATCATAATTAGTAATTTTTTCATTTGTGAAATAATTACCATATTCAAAGACTTCGTCTTGAATTACATCTTTAATTTGTGCTGTTTCTAAATCCATTGTTTGCTATATTATATATATTATATACTGTTTAAATAGATTTTTATAAAATCTATTTAATAAACTTTAATAAGAAATTTATTAAATAGATGAAACATATATATTTTCTTAAAAAGTTTAATTAAAATATATATATGCATTTATTATATATGAGTGATATACATAAAAAAACTATTAAGATATTAACACAAACTCTTAATACAGATATATTAGAACCATTTAAATTACATGAAACATCATCTGGTGTATGTACAGGTTTTTTTATATCACCTACACATATATTAACTTGTGCTCATTGTGTTCTTGAAGCAAAAGATTTATTTTTTGAAGTTCCATATAAAGGTGCTAAAAAAATAAAGATGAAATTAATGGGTGTATGCGATGAATTTGATATAGCTCTTCTTAAAACAGAAGATTATAAAAGTAAAGATTATTTTAAATTAGGAGATTCAAATAAAATAAAAGCGGGAGATGAAGTATTAGCAGTTGGATTTCCATTAGGTCAAAGTAATCTTAAAATAACAAAAGGTATTATAAGTGGTATTCAGTTTGATAGTATTCAGATTGATGCTGCGATTAATCCAGGAAATTCAGGAGGACCTCTTGTATATAAAGGAAAAGTAATCGGTATAAATAAAAGTGGATTTATGGAAAGTAATAATATTGGTTATGCGGCACCAATTGAATGTTATAATACAATTAAGAAGGAGTTAGAATGTAATAAATGTTTATTAGTAAGAAGACCAGAAGTTGGAGCAACATATACTAATAGTACAAAAAGTATGATAGAAAAATATAAATGTAAAAAAGAAGGAGTATATATATCAGATGTGTTTAATAATTCACCTATATCAAAAGTTGGATTAAAAAGAGGTGATATATTACATTCCATAAATGGATTTGATATTGATGTTAATGGATTAATACAATCACATATATCTAAAAATGATAAAGTTCCTTGTTTTGGAATATTTAATACTATAAAATTAAATCAAATTGTTAAAATAGAATATTCAAGAGGGAGTAAATTATATAAAAAATCATATAAATTTGTTCCATATAAAATGCCAATTAGTATGGTTTATCCTCGTTTTGAAAAAGTTCAATTTAAAATATTTGGTGGATTAATATTTATGAATTTATATATAAATCATCTTGATATTATTAATTCAAAATCACATAAACCAGTTTTACCAATATCATTATTAAAATATTACAGTACAGATTGTAGAGATAAAAATATTGTAATTTTATCAAAAGTATATCCTAATACAGATGTATTTAATGCTAATATACTTGATGAAGGAGATATTATAAAATCTATGAATGATGTTAAAATAAATACAGTAGATGATGTTAAAAAAGTATTAAAAAAATGTTGTGGTATTAGTGAAAATAAAAAAGGAGGAGTGCGAAAAAGTTCAACATCTTCTTCAAAATCAAAATATTTAACAATTGAAACAGAAGATAATAAAGTAATTGTTCTTAATGTTAAAGAATTATTAGATAAAGAAGATAATTTAGCAAATACTTTCAAATATAGATTTTAAAAAAATAAAAATACCCTCAAATAAAACACCCTCATCGCCTCGTGAGGGGGGGCAACCCCTCAAATATATAAAGAATACATATATATATATTTATATGAAGTTAATTCTATTACGACATGAAGAAAGATATGAAAATCCTCTTTTTTTTATATCATTAACAGAAAAAGGATTAAATAACGCAGAAAAATATATTCCAACACAAATAAGAAAATTTTCACCTGATATTATTTATTCATCGCCATTTCGTAGAACAATTCAAACAATTCGACCTTATTGCGTGAAATATGGTGAAAAAGTTCATATTGATTATTCTCTATATGAATATATTCACGCAAAAGAATTTACAGAAAAAACATATAAACATCATGTAACTGAATTAGAACCAGATGAATATAAAGACATTATTGCAGATTATTCACCTTTTATTGAACCAGAGGATTTAGTATGTCCTGAAATTGAAGAAGATATTAAAGAAAGGGTTTTTAATTTTATAGATGAATTAACAAAGAGACATCCAAATGATACAGTTTTACTTGTTAGTCATATGAGTACTTTAAATGTATGTATGAATTATTATAATAATAAAACAGAATTAGAGGATGAATTTAAAATGGGTTCTCTTGTTGTTTTAACAAATGTTTAAAATATATAATTAATACTATAAAAGTATGTTTAATTAAATTAACAATTTGGATAAATATTATTAAATCCACCCGCGGCAGCATAACCTCCAACAGTATTTGATAAAGAGGAACTATCTGTTAAACCATTTTCATTATCATTCCAATTATCTTGTTTTTCAGGATTATTCCAACGACCACCTCCTCTATTTCTACATTGGTCTCTTGTAATATACTTACTATCTTTAATATGTTTATTACATTTTTCTTCACAATCACTTCTCAATATATATTTATGAAAGTCTGGGTGAGTTTTAATAGAACCATCATTAACATGCTTACATTTAGGGCATTTAGGGCATTTAGGACACTTAGGGCAAGCTGGGATTTCACTTTTCTTAACATAATCATTTAAATCAGGTACATTACAAGCTGGGATTTCACTTTTAAGTATATATTTAGACATATCTACACAAGGACATAAATTAGATTTTTTAGCATAATCACTCATATCAGGACAAGGTGGAACACTACTTTTTAATACATATTTGTTAATATCTTTATTTGTTGTTATATCACAATCTTTACATTGTTCATATTTTTGTGGAATGCATGATGGTGGGCATTTTGGAGGATGGTGAGATGGTTTAGAAGGACAATCTGGTTTAGGTTTATGTTTTGTTTTTGTTGGAATAGGATTATAATCTCTATCATATATTTCACTCGCTCCTGATTTTTGACTTGATTCTGTTGATGTTTCAAATCCTTCAAACATCATATTTTTTTGTAATTTAGATGGTATAATAGATGAATTGTCTTTTATAGCACATCCATGAATAGGTAATAATGTTTTATTACAAGGTGAGGTGTTTGATGTATAATCATCGCCATTTAATCCTCTCATTTCTGGGTCATATCCTTGTATAAGATTATTTTGAACTGGTTCAAATGAATTATATGTAGCATCGTCAAATGATTTTTGAGAAAGTGTTGAACTAAAATTTTCAACAGATGAATTTAATTTATTCTTATCTGAATAAGCACAATGTAATCCAAGTATTACAACAACAGCTATTAATAGAATAAATAATGAAGAAATCATATATATATAATAAAGATATTTTATATATTAGTGTAATTGTTATTTTTATAACGGGGTGTCTCGCACGGGGAGACAGATCCCTCTCTCGCTGTTTTACTACACAGGGCGGTTCAATACAAGTAGCATTGGAATAGAAAGAATTGCCAAGATAAAATAAAAAGTCAAACAGGGCTTCAACCACTGGTTCCAGTAGTATTGTTCGGTATCGCAAACCACAACCAAAAGAGCGACTGCACATCCGATGCCGTAGATGCCACCGACGTAGCAAACTCCTCCGAGGAAGAGAACAAGCCACTCCTCGTTGTTCTTTTTCGGACTCATGGTAATCGTCATCAGGGTCATCGTTCAGATATGTAATTATATCAATTGTCTTGCCATTATGAACCATCGATTTTACTCTAAATTACAATTCCAGCAAGGTATATCTGATTTTTTAATATAACCTGCATAATCAGGATGTGATTCAATTGGATGATCTCCTGGTAATGATTTATTATCTTTTGGATGTTGAAATTGACGTCTATGTGCTTGACATTTTGGTTCATTATATTTTTCATCAGTCCAACAAGCACATTTTGGATCAGTATAAGCATTTTTAGTACAATATGTATTAATATCTAAACGACAATCATCGCTTAAACCAGCATCCGCCATATTTTTAGCAGTCCAATTAACACCAGAACAAGCACTACTTCTACATGGATTACCTTCATCAATAATATATGGACATTTATTATGATCTATGTGAGAATTCTTTTTAAGAATTTCTGGAATAACACATTTTGGATAATTCTTTATAAATACTTTACGAGCAATATCTTTTGAAGAACCATAATTTTTAGTAATAGATTGACCATTATATTTAGAACCATAATGAGAATTTTCAGGAACATGTACATAATAATCACCATCTTTTTGATATACTTTTGGACAATCACTTTGTATTTGAACATGTTTTAAATCTAATGTTTGGCATATTTTAGGTTTATCTTTTTCAGAAATATCTTTATATTTATTACAATAAGAATAACAATTAGGATTATCTATTTTAGCTTTATTTAAACATCCTAAGAAAGCATATGTATCTTGATGTTGTGTATTTTTAGAACAATTTTCAATAGCACTATCTAAACACATACTTTCACTATTATTTCCTCCACCACCTCCACCACCTCCACCACCAGATGGAATATTACTTGGACTACTTCCACCACCATCATTTCCACCAACAGTAATATCTAACTCTAAATCATCTAATGGGTTATATTTAGAATTTATTTTTGCTTTTGTATTATTAGAATCTACTTTATTTTTAAATTTATTTGTTCCATTATATCCTCCGCCTGTCATATCTAATACTACACCACCAAGATCTATATCATCATTATTAGCTGCTTTTGTATTTGTTGTATATTCAAGAGAATTATGATGTGTGGATGAACTAAGTGGAAGACAAGATTGAAATATATAATCTTCCATTTTTGATTGTGTGCTTGTTTGTTCATAATTATCTAAATATTTAACTATATTTATTCTTTCTCTTTCACTTAATACTCTATCATACATCATAAATCCATATAATTCAGCATTTAATTTTCCTCCTTCATTTAAAGTTATTGGAGAACTAAAATATAATTTAGAAGGTGTTTTAAAACTCCAAAAAGGACTACTATTTTTATTTAAATAAAAACTAATATGGTCTTTGTCATATACAATAGTATATACATTATCTCCTTTTAGAATATGTGGGGGAGAATCATACCTTGATGTATCATCTCCTATTTTTGCTGTTAAATAATTATTAGTATTAGTATTTTCTGATGATGTATCATCTGCACCTGCGTCTGCGGCACCATTATCTGTTTTTCCTCCATGTGTTGTTATATGCAATGACTTATCTTGATTGCCTGGAATAGATAAAATATTTGCTCCATCAATATCTTTTAATATATTTAATCCACATACAATAGTAAATTGTTTTATTTGGTTTCCATCAGATGGTTTAATTAATTGTTTTGAAGAACCTGTTAATGTTTTTCCTTGTATATTAATTCCGTTTTTATTCATAAATTTAATAGAACTATTAGATGTAAAACCATGACCATTTTTACTTAAATCATTTAGTTTATTTGTTTCATTTGGAAGTAATAACACTTTTAGTCCTTTTGTATCTGTAAAATCAGGAATTTTATCAAATATTTTCTTTATTTCAATATTAGTAAAATATTTAAGAGATGGAGTATTAAATCCAAAATATTTATTTAAATTACCTGTTACATTAGTTGGAATAGAAATATTAATCTCATACTGTGTCCATGTAGTATCATTATTATCAACAAATGTATTAATTTTTTTATAATGAAATTGAATACATGTTTTCTCATTTCCTTGTTTTTTCTTCATTTCAAAATCAACAATATTTTTTAATTTATCTTCTGAACCATCAACTTGATTATATGATTTATTACCACCTTTATCACAACACCATAAAGTTAATATATATGTTTGACCTTCCTCAACAGGAACACCAACCATATAATGTCCTCCTCTTTTTACTGCAACCGCATATTTACCTATTTTATTTTTATTAAGTTTAACAATACTTGAATTATGCGGTATAGCACCACTTATATCCTTACCATCTTTAAAATCACCATTTTTAATTAAATTAGAAGTTTTACTATTTTCATTTTCAAAATTTTCTCTTAAATTATATACAGAATCCTGTGAGGAATTTGATATTAATGTTCTATTTGATAAGTAATAAGCACATACAACAGAAATAGCAATTAGTAAAATAACAAATACAATTCTCATTTTTTCATCATATGTAAAATACATCTATACTAATATATTATTATATATTAAATTTTATTAAAATTTTACTTTTTTATATTCAATGTTATTTCTATAAAGAATCATAAATATAAAATCCAATTGAATTTACAATA
>MDTG01393521.1_pt1 | contig 20134 bp, 15 predicted proteins | sample 811421 | NCBI WGS metagenome assembly MDTG01 (sample SAMN05326645, study PRJNA326480) | marine metagenome | isolation source: seawater | place: Pacific Ocean: South East | collected 2011
GGCTGCCAATGCTCAAGAGCCCGTTGCAGGCGGCGGTCGCCGGCGAGATCGACGTTGTTGGGGATCTTCTGGGTATAGTCGATGCTCATCTCAAACTCTCCTCCAATCAAAAATCGGCTTTGAGCCGGAGCCGAACCGTTTCAAAGCCCCATTCTCACCAACAGCGTTAGGCCGGTTGAATATCCAGTTCTGCCAGGCGGTCAACCTGCCGAAGACCTTGGTGACCACGTTCTCGGCTCCAGAGAACCGCAGGTTTGCCTCCATGCCGGTAAGTGCATCCGGAGACATACTGGTACGTTCCTCGACAGCAACACGAATTTCGTCATCCCAATCGATATCGTCCGGCGCAAAAGTGACTAGCCCATCTTCCTCGGCGTCTAAGGGCGTATAGGCCGTACCCGCGCAATTTTCTAACCGTGAGAGCTTGTCTGGGTCGTTGTTGAACCTAACGGCCAGCCGACTTTTACCGCTGACCATCTCTAGGGGACCGAAGTTCAGGGCAGACAGTGTAATGGCTGGCGGCGTGCCTTCTTCCTCCGGAATGTCGAGCATGTAGCTCCTGTCTGCAGCCAACGCCAACTCGAACAGGGAGCCTGCGAAACACGACCCTTCGTCGATGATTGCAAACAAGCTGCGCGATGAGACGTCGAGGCGCGCCATCGTGCGGCGGATCATGCCTATAGTTTCGCGCACGAACCAGTGATCCGCATTTGCTGCCATAGCTGCATCGGCGGCCAGCACAGCGGCCCCATCACCTTTCGTCTTGAGTAGAATTACGCCTGCCTCGTCCTCGTTTGTCCGCAGCATGAGGATCGCGTCATCCAACTCGCGCGCCATGGCGAGCGGCCAGAAATCCATGCCTTGGGTGAGGATCGTGTCTAACGTGTCCGGCACGGCGTCGACTGGTGCCCTAATGGTGATCGTTGCGGTCCGGCTATCTTGGTCCACGGAGGTGCTCACCCACGTATAGTGGTAGCCGGTTTTATCAATGTTTCGGTTCAAGGCGGTGAGAGGAATGCCCTCTGCGCCGGAGTCGTAACCAGCGAGAGCGGCGGCGCGGGCTTCTACCTGGACCATGAAATCCTGGGCTGGAGCCAGTTCATCGACGAAACCCCATTCTTTAGCTCGCTTGCCGCGCACACCTTCCTCACTTGTGCAGAAGACATCTGCTAGGTCGCGACGGACTTTCCTTTTGTCTACGACGCGGGTCAGGCCGCCCGTGCCGGGCAAGACACCTAACAATGGGACCTCAGGAAGGCTCACGGCGCTTGAACGGTCGTCGACCAGCCAAATTTCGTCGCAGGCGAGAGCAAGTTCATAGCCGCCACCGGCCGTTGTTCCGTTTAACGCAGCGATGAAATTCGTTCCGGAATGGCGGCTTGTGTCCTCAATGCCATTGCGGGTTTCATTCGTGAACTTACAGAAGTTGACCTTCCAGCCATGGTCCGATTGACCCAACATGTAAATGTTGGCGCCGGCACAAAACATGCGCGAAAGCCCGCTTGTGATGATCACTGATTTCACCGACGGGTGTTCAAAACGGATGCGCTGTAAAGCGTCATGCAGTTCCATGTCCACGCCCAAATCGTAGGAATTCAGCTTAAGTTTGTAGCCGGGCATCAGGCCGCCATCCTCGTCGATGTCGAGGGTCAGTGTCGCCACAGGCCCCAAAACGGTGAGCGACCAATGGAGATAATTATCAGGATGACGGTCATACAGAATGGGGTCAGTCATCTTTGGGCCCTTTTTAGAAGATGCACTATAATTCATATTTTCAAAAAGAGTCAACCGAGGACACTGCGTGCGACTGCCGCGAGGCTGATGGCCGCCGCGTCCTCGTCTAGATTGCTTGTGTCGAAAACGGCGGCGGCGCGTTCGTACAATGGTATTCGTGCCTCCAGGATGGACTTCAGGTCCGACATGGCTTCCCGGTTTTTCAACATGGGGCGCATGTCTCCCTGGGCGACCACTCGGCTCATGTGCTCTTCGGGTGTGGCTTGCAACCAAATACAATGGCAACTGCGCAGTAGGGTCGCGAAGGTGTTTGGCTCGGTGACAATACCGCCGCCCGTCGCGATCACTGCGTGTTGGTGGGTGGCAATGGCCTGGTCTAGGCATCGCCGTTCGTGGCGACGGAACGCGGGCTGGCCGGCCAATGCTAGCAATTCCTCGATGCTGGCCCCGTAATCTGCCTCAATCAGGCGGTTTAGTTCGATGAAGGGCACGCCTAAATCGTTGGAGAGATGACGCCCCAAGCTCGTTTTACCCGCTCCTCGGAGGCCGATCAGCGCGATCCGCCCTGCTCGGGCGGCAACGACGCTGAATTTAGCGTCCAGGACGGCGGCAACGTCTTTCATACGGTCGGTACCGATGGTCCTAAGCTGGTCGACTACAGCCGTCAACTCAGTCGGCATGGTCTCAGCTCCGGGAATGAAGTCGCCGATGGGATAATCCATGGCGTGGGCCAGTTTAAGCATGACTGCCGCCGAGGGGTTCGCCGTGCCAGCCTCGAGTTTCGCAAGGTAGCGTTCGGAAACGCCGGAGTCGGAAGCCAGGATGCGCCGGGTCATACCGCGCTTCGCGCGCGCCTTGCGGACCCGCACGCCAATCTCTGCAAGAAAGGCATCCAGGTCATCGTCGTTTGCGGTTTCGCGGGTTTGGCGCAGGTCCTTACTCATTCACTTTTTCTACAACAAATATGCATTATAATTCCACTGTTATCGAACGGCGTGACGATCCCGTGCCGAACCTAGTATAACTCCGAGGGTAGATTTCTGCCTTAAGAGAAGCGAGGCTCAGGTCTTGGGGAGGAGCGATGAATATGCAAGCCAGTACCGACGGCCTTTATAACGCCGCCGAGGACCTAATTGGCCGCAACTTGGTGGCAGGGCGCGGCGACAAGATCGCGGTCATCGATGTTAATGGTATGCATACCTATGCCGATCTGAACCGCTGCGCACGTCAGTTCGCGAACGTATTGGCGGACTTAGACGTTCGGGCGGAACAGAGGATCATGCTTTGCATGCACGACACGGTGGCTTTTCCTGTCTGCTTCTTGGGCGCGATTCTCGCTGGGGTGATACCTGTACCTGTGAATACGCGGCTGTCGGAAAAGGATTACGACTACATTCTAGCCGATAGTCGGGCCTGCGTTTTGGTCGTGTCCCCGGATCTATTGAACGCTTTTGAGGGGCACTTGGATAGTCACGACAATTTGCATCATGTTCTAGTCGCGGGTGAGAGTACGGGGTCACATCAGACGCTGGCGGCGTTGACCGAGGCCGCGCCAAAAGATTTTCAGACTGCCGCGATGAAACCCGATGACATGTGCTTCTGGCTTTATACATCAGGCACTACGGGCATGCCGAAGGGTGCTGTCCATTTGCATTCCCATCTCGTCGAGACTGCGGACCTTTACGCTATCCCCACCCTGGGTATTAACGAGAACGACGTGGTTTATTCAGCCGCGAAGCTGTTTTTCGCCTATGGGCTTGGCAATGCGCTGACCTTTCCATTCGCCGTTGGTGCGACAGCCATACTTTTGGAAGGCCCGCCCATGCCAAGCTCAGTGGCGTCGATTTTGAAGGATCATCAACCGACGATCTTCTTTGGCGTGCCGACTTTATTCGCTATGCTGCTGGCAGGCGATGAATTACCGTCCCAAAACGATACCAACCTTCGGTTGTGCGTTTCGGCAGGCGAGGCGCTGCCTGGTGAGCTGTTGGCCCGATGGCAAGAGCGCATGGGCTGTGATATTCTGGATGGACTTGGCTCAACGGAAATGCTGCACATATTCCTTTCCAATCGCCAAGGAGATGTCCGCCCGAACTGTTCAGGATTTGCCGTGCAGGGGTATGAACTGCTCCTCAAAGATGATGATGGCCATGAGGTGGCGGATGGGGAATTGGGCAATCTGCACGTCTCCGGCCCGACAAGCGCTGTGATGTATTGGAATCAGCGCGAAAAGAGCCGCGACACGTTTCATGGCCGTTGGACCGTCACCGGCGACAAATATTACGTGGATGAGGATGGTTACTTCATTTACGGCGGTCGTTCCGACGACATGTTGAAGGTGGGAGGAATCTATGTCTCGCCCTTCGAGGTGGAAGGCGCGCTCATCGCGCATGACCTGGTTTTGGAGGCCGCAGTGGTCGGCTATCCCGACGCGGACAACCTGATCAAGCCGAAAGCTTTCGTCGTGCTGAACGAGGGCGTCAAGGCCTCGGATGAATTAGCCGAAGACCTCAAAGCTTTAGTTCGGGAAAAGCTCGCGGAGTACAAATACCCTCGCTGGATAGAGTTTGCAGACGATCTACCAAAGACTGCGACGGGCAAGATCCAACGCTTCAAGCTCCGTGATGGGGGCTGAGCCGTTCCGGATCGCAGATGAGGTCCGCACCACTGTCGAAGCGGCGGGCGCGGGGCTAGAGGTAAGCCTCTACGCCGGTGATGCACAAGCGTCAACCATCGTTTTCCTTCATGAAGGATTGGGTTCCGTCGCCATGTGGCGGGATTTCCCGGGCCGAGTGGCGGCGGCAACTGGGTGCCCAGTCATGGTATATTCGCGGCGCGGTTACGGACGCTCCGCGCCGCGGACGGAATCCTATGACGTCGACTTCATGCACTATGAGGCCTTGGAGGTGTTGCCTGAGCTTCTGAGTTCGCTTGCCATAAAAAACCCGATTCTCTTCGGCCATAGTGACGGCGGGTCTATCGCCTTGATCCATGCAGCCGCGCATTCGGTGGCAGGGGTGATCGTTATGGCGCCGCATATTTTTGTCGAGTTGATGGGCGTCGCTTCCATAGCTGAATTGTGTGAAACCGTCGGTGACACGGATTTCTTCACTCGTTTGGGTCGCTACCATGACGATCCGCAACACGCCTTCCGCGGCTGGAACAATATTTGGTTGGCGCCTGAATTCAGAGCCTGGAACATTGAGAAGGAGGTTTCCCTCATTACAGCCCCGGTTCTAGCGATCCAAGGGGTATCCGATCAATATGGCACCATAGCGCAGATTAACGGGATCGCAGCCGGGGCGTCGGGACCAGTTGAATTGTTGAAACTTCCCGATTGCGGCCATTCGCCACACCGGGATCAAACGGAGTCTGTCCTAGAGGCGGCGCGTACATTCATCAACGGACTTGGGAGGCCCAGGATGGGCGAAAAATTGGGAAACGGTCGATATCTGGAAGATTACGCGGAAGGCGAGGTGATCATTTCGCGTTCCTACAAGATTTCGAAGCGCGAAATCATGACCTATGCGGAAGCCTACGACCCGCAACCGATTCATATTGACGAAAACTACGCCAGCCGTGGCCCCTTTGGTGACATAATTGCCAGTGGCTTCCAGACTATTTCGCTGGCATTTCGCCTATTTGTAGAAACAGGTTACTTTGACGATGGTGTTTCCATGGGTGGGCCCGGCATGGACGAGGTGCGCTGGCTGGTGCCGGTTTATCCAGGGGATGTGCTGACGAACCATATCACGGTGTTGGAAACACGACCTTCCAAAAGCAAATCGGACCGGGGCATCCTTCGTCTTGGCCACGAACTCCGAAATCATAAGGGGGAAACGTGTACGACCGGTTCGACGGTGACGATCGTGAAGATTCGGCCAGCGGGGTAGGTTACTCGCACCAGTCGATCCGGTGGCCAGACTTGATTGAATGTCTTTTTGCTTTTCGTCAACCTGATGGCCGGACTACCGCTGTCTTTCTGATGGTTAGCAGGTTGACTAATAATTTGGCTCTGCGGCCACCATCCTTATAAAACGTGGCCAACAATGGTTATGACCATATGCAGATAGCCTTGGGACAGGTACTTTATGGCACTATCGCTGCGCGCAAGACCGAATAGTCAGCGGCGCGGGAGAAGGCTTCGTCTAACTGATCAAGTGTGAATTTAGAATCAACGATTTCCTTGAACGGAAAACGCGCACGGTTCGCCATTACAAAATCCAGAGCCTGAATGAGTTGTCGGGGATGGTAGTTGTGAATACCGCGCATTGTGATCATCTTTCGCAGGATTAAGTTACCATCTATTTTCAACTCGGCTTTTGGGTTCACGAGCCCGCCAATGATGTACCGCCCACCCGTTCGGAGCATTTCTATGCCTGTGGCGACAACACTGGGATGACCACAGACCTCAATGCAGACGTCGACGCCATCTGGCGGGCTAGCATTACGAACAGCATGAATGAGATCAGGCTCCGACATGGAACCAACGTCGACTGTCAGATCCGCGCCGAACCTTTTAGCGGCAGTTAAGCGGTCGGTGACCGCATCTAGTCCGATTACACATTTTGCGCCCCGGGCCTTGGCGATCGCGCATCCGTATAGCCCCAGAAGTCCTAATCCCTGCACGACCACCGTGTCTCCCATCCCAATTTGGGCCGCTTCCGTTACCGAGATCATTGTCGCTACGCCACAGTTCAACGGCGTTGCCTCCTCATCGGACAGATCGGGCGGCAAGTTGAGAATGCCGGTGCCGGGTAAAATGTAACAATACTCAGCGAAGCCGCCAAGAAAGTGCGGGTCTTCTGTCGCCAGATCGTGGCCGTACTTCCGGAGTCCCTCGGATTTCTGCGGCATGTCATGGACGTCACGATAGTAGGAACCACCTTGGTGGAAAAACTCCGTCCAGGTGACCCGATTGCCGACCGCCAACGGATCTCCGCGCATATCGTGGGTTATGTTGCGGCCGATTTGTTCTATTACGCCGACAATTTCATGACCGAGGATGCCCGGGCAGGGATTAGGGCGATGTCCTTGGTAGGAGTGGATGTCAGACCGACAGATTGTCGCCATGGTGATGCGCACCAAAACCTCATCGGCGTACACGTCACGAACTGGGAACTCTCGCATCTCAAACGGAGCATTTGGTGAATCGTATACGGCGGCGCGGCCGGTCTTTGTCACGATCATTTTCTCCTGTTACTAATCGAAAATTGGTCAGCCTTTGCGGTCATACATGTTCTCGACTAGATCAATGACCTTGCCGCGATGGTCAAATACGATATTGAAGCGATCATAATAGTGCTCCTTGGGCATCAACTCATCGTTGATTGCCGCCATATGTTTTTGCATTAAGGTTTCCAAATACGCGCGGATCTTTTCGCAATCCGGATCGTTGATGAGATTCTCCAATTGATAGGGGTCTTTCAAATTGTCATAAAGAAGCCACGGTCGGTCGATGGTTCGGACATAGGTATAACGGTCCGTAATCACGCCCCGGTATTCAAGGCGTTCGCCTTTGTAGTCCGGGTACTGATCGTAACCCCGGGCGTCGCCGATGGAGAACGGGCACGGGTTCATTATCAGTACGGACTCTGGTGGATTGTCCTGCGCGCCTGTCAGATAAACCGACAGATCGACGCCTTCCATGGTGTTGGGCAACGGGAGCCCCGCCAATCCCAATAGCGTTGGCATAATATCGATCACATTGATCGGTGCCTCAATCTCCCTGCCAGCCGGCACCCAGCCTGGGTAGCGGATGACGAACGGTATCTTGATCGCTTCGTTCCATGGCCATTGCTTTTTATACAGCCCCTGTGATCCGTGCATGTCACCGTGATCCGAGGAAAAGACAACAATCGTGTCGTCTGCGATCCCCATCTCGTCGACCACATCAAGAAGACGCTGGAACTGATCATCGAGGAAAGTCGTCTGCGCGTAGTAACCCCAAAGATCCTCGCGCGGGACATCATGGCAGTTCGGCCGGCCTTCAATCGCATCGGGATTGTACATATCGAGGTATTTTTCCGGCACCAATCGGTACGGATGATGCGGAGGTCCCCAAGAAAGGAACAGACAGAAAGGATTGGCGGTATCGCGAGCTTTCAGATAGTCGATGGTATGGCTAGTCTGCGCTTCAGCATCCCAGCCCTCCCACATCTGAACATGACCCTCCTTGTCCGTAAAATAGGATCTGTCATAATTGTGTTCAAAGTTTGCACCCATCCAATAATCGAAACCTTGTCGGCGCGGTCCAACGGGCACGGGCGCCCGACGGTCTGGACCATCCAGGTGCCATTTGCCGATATAGGCTGTGTCGTATCCGGCATTTTTGAAACAATGCGCGATGCTGATCTCATCGGTGCGAAGCGGAATATCATTGATCACCAATCCTGTTGTCGTTGGAGTTCGCCCGGTAATCAATGATCCGCGAAATGGTCCGCAAACAGGCAACATGGAAATCGCATTTTTGTAGATCGCTCCGGTCTTGGCGAAGGCATCGAGGTTCGGTGTGCGCACTTCTTCCTCGCCGGCATACCCCACTGACGACGCCCGCAACTGATCGGCAAATACAAACAGTAGATTAGGTTTGTTGTTGGCCATGTCATAATCCTCGTCTCAAAGTTGGCGTCTTAAGACGTCGTAAGATAGATAGGGCTGCTCCATGCACGATGGAAATCGGTTTGAACAACGCGAATCCAATAGGCTTGATCTCCAGCCCCCGGGTTTTCGTCGGTAAACTCGAAGTTTACATCGGGCGTTCCGCCATCTGTGTGCTGGGTGGAGGCGGTGACATATTGCTCAAGACCGCCGAGGTCCCATCGCAGTTCGCCGTTTCGAGCCTCACCTAATGTGAAACTGAAAACCGCCGGTCCGGCCTTGAAGTTGATTACCGCGTCGTCCGGGCCTTCAATATCTAATAGCACCCCTTCCTCCTGGCCCGATGTGACTGATCGCCATTTGGCATGCGTTGCCGACCATTCATCAATCCCGTATTTGGCCGTATAAATGTTTAAAGGTTGGATGCCCGTCATTTCTCCGCCGCTGAACTGCAAGCCACCGTCCCATCTCATGAAACGGCCGCGGTCTTGATGCGTGGCTCCAGACCAGATAATTTTCACCCGGTTTGGATCATGGGTTTTTGGATTTGGCGCAAACCGCTGCAATTCCCGGTTGCGGTTGAACAAGGCAATATATTCGATGGGGGCCGTTCCATGGACTTGACCTGTGACGTAAACCGGTCTCGTGGTTTCGGCGATATCACCCATGCGATGATTGTTCGCGGTGAGGTCGAGATAAAGCCGCGCGCCAGTGGTGCCGTAGCAATGCCGCGCCATCATGCCGTCGTAGATGCCTTGGCGGCTGTGTTCGGTGACGAAGACAGCGCCAAGCCCACCCAACACTGTCATCTCTGGCGTCGATGGGTAGGCTAGGCCTGGGCGGCAGGTATGGTCATCGCTTGCGCCAACAACGCCAACTTTGACGCCGGCTGCCAGAAACTCATGTAGCCGCCATTCGAACACGCCGTGGTTCGAGCAAATCTCGAATACCGGCTCTAGTTCAGGGTCCTGAGCCTCGAAATCTGATCGCCGGCCGCCGATATGCGGAACCATGATAACCTTGCGCCCGGTCTCGGCCATATAGGCGCGCATTTTCGACTGAAGTTCGCGGGCATGCACGGCCTCTGTCGTCTCCGAATGATCTGCCAATTCCTCGTTCCAGAGCTGCCAGTGACTGCTGCGAAAGATGGGGCCTTCATCGTCTAGAAACATAACGTTGCGGTCGCCACCGGTTCCGGTGGGGCCTGACCACTCCCAACCAAAAAACGCAGCGAACCGGCCCGTTTCATTATGTTTTTTGGCCGCTTGGCGGACCTCTTCTAGGTCCTTGTCGGAGAGGATGAAGTCATTACCCTGGTGAGTGGTAAAGTCGATAGCGGCGCAGTCACGGGCATAGGCGAAATATTCGTCCGGGCTGCCGACGCCGACGGTGGATGCCGTCTGCGCCTGGGTGTCCCCCCAACAGATCATTTCGCTGGCGGTATCGCGAACGATGACTGGATTGCTGACGGCAAGATCAATGTCACCATGGCGGAGCGTTAACCGGCGGAGACCTGGCTTCGCAAGGATAATGTTGCCGATCCATGTCGCCCGGCCTGAGGCCTCGTTTAGGTTAAACTCCAACACCGGGTCGGCATCAAGCGTTAGGCCCGATGCGGATACTGGCGTTGGGTTGCCAAACTTGTCATTGCCGCGGACTTGGACGCGAAACGGCTGCGCGGTTTGCACCAGCGTCGGCGCGACAATCGTGTAATATGTCGATGGTCCGGTAAGAATAGAAAAGTTTGGTGAGGCACAGTAGACGCGCTTGTATTCGCCTGAACTGATCGGATCCATGAACACGGCGAAATCGCTGGCGGTTTCGGGAAAAGTCTGGACGGCTAAGCCTCGCGAGCCCCCCGAAGTGTCGCCAAGTACGACTGTGATCGTGTCGCCAGGATAAAGTGGTCCAGCCGTTAGTCGGACGACCACGACGGCGTTGAAAGGGCGTTTGTGTCCGCGGTGATCGAAATAGGTCTCGAAAGTTGCTCCGTCGCGCGAGCAACTGACCGTCGCATAATTGTCGCCGTTGGGATCGTCAAACTGAGGGTGACCGAAATCGGCCTGGCGGCGCGTCCCGATCTTTAGGCCGCCGCCAACGTCCATGGCGTAGGCACCCACCGTAAAGGTCACTGTCCAAGTCGAAAAACTGCCGACGACCACGTCATCCGTAGGCGAAATGCTCACGGACCCCCACGTCGCAGCGGTGGATTGATCGGTATTACGCTCGGTAATTTTTCCCATGGTGGCCTCAGCGCAATCTTTCTCTAAGGAAGTGAGAGAACGCCTCCGAGAAGATGACGAGGATGACAACAAGGATGATAATTCCCATGGCCGCATGGTACTCGAGTTGCGAGATCTGCAGGCGAAGATGTAGCCCGATCCCGCCCGCGCCAACAAAGCCGAGAATTGTCGAGCCGCGTAATCGGGCATCCCAGTTATAGATGATAATCCCCGACCATGCGGGCTTCACCTGTGGCCAGATGCCGAAGATAAATACTTTAATCGGGCTGGCACCGGTCGCACGCATTGCTTCGACTGGCCCCATGTCGATGGTTTCAGCCTGCTCCGCCATCAGTTTCCCGGTGAACCCAATTGTTCCGATGGTCAAGGCTAAGACGCCCGCGAAAGGCCCGAAAACGAAGATCGCCACCAACAAGAAACCCAAGATCAACGCGGGAACTGAGCGGCAAATCACGATGACAGAACGTGCCAACGGATAGAGGATGGCGCGGCTCGGGGTGATGTTCCAAGCCGCCCACCATGACAGCGGAATGGCGATCGCCGTGCCGTAAAAGGCGCCGAGGATCGACATCTCGATGGTCTCGACTAAAGACAACAAGATTTTCCACTCCGTCGCATAGGCCATGTCGGGTGGGAAAATTCGATTTGCCAGCATGGGGCCAAGTCGCCCGAATAAGCCAAATAAACGATCCATGGGAATATTCAGGAAGCTGACCGTCCAGAAACCGAACACGAGGAGCGCCAGTCCGGCGCCGAACTTGACGAGCCGAGCCGTCCGTCGGTCGGACATGTACGTGTCATGGATATCAGCGATGTTGTCGGCCATGAGGCGTTACCCGGAAATAAGCTTGGTGCGAATGCGGTTCGAGATAATCTCGCCGACAATTACGAGAACGACGACGGCAAGCACACATGCACCAGCGTTGCCGTAATTATAAGACCTCATCTGCTCAGAGAAATGCAGTCCAATGCCGCCGGCACCCACCATTCCAAGGATTGCTGCGCGGCGTACATTCGCATCAAAGGCGAAGATGGCGTTGCCTAGAAAAATGGGAAACACTTGCGGGACTACACCGAACAAGAAGCGCGCCGTTGAGCCGGCACCGGTTGCAGCAATCGCCTCAACGGGACCGCGGTCGACGTTTTCCATGGCTTCAGCAGTCGTTTTCGACATGAAGCCGACGGACCGGCAGGCCAGTGCTAAAATACCCGGCAACGGCCCGAGACCCAAGGTGGCGACGAAAATCAACGCGAAGATGATCTCGTGAGTCGACCGCGACAGTACGATCAACCCGCGTCCGATGGGGAATGTGAAGATCATGCTTGGCGTCGTCGTTGCCGCCGCAAGGTAGGATACCGGTATGGACATGGCGACGGCTAAAAGGGTTCCCCAAAATGCCATTAGGGCGGTGTCCATTAGCGGCGACATGATCTTAGGAATGAAGTTTAAGTTTGGTAGCAGGCTGATAGCTGTGTTGGCGATTTCGCTCGGCGACCCCATGCGGCTCCAGTCCGTGCCATAGACCAGAAGATGCACCGACATAGCCAGAATTATAGCTGCCACGCCGATGTAGACGGTGTAACGGCGCAGCAAATCTGCTGGCCGGCGTAGGGGATTCTGGATTAATGTAGTATTGGTTGCCGGCATTTCTAGTACCCGCGCATCAACCGGCTGCCGATGCCGGCGAACCGGTCGGCACGAAACCGTAGATGTGCTCAATCGAATTCGTATCGAGGGCGCTTGTTTGTTCGTCGAAGACCTTCTCTCCTTGCTGTAGACCAATGATTCGCTGTGAGTAGGTTCGCGCGATTCCGAGGTCATGTACGCTGAACAGAACCGGTATCTGGCGTTCTTCGGCGACCTCACATACCAATTCCATAACTTCGGCGCCGATCTTCGGGTCGAGGCTCGAGGTCGGTTCGTCGACGAGCAGCAGTTTGGGGTTCTGCATTAGTGCCCGCGCGATGCCGACGCGTTGGCGCTGTCCGCCGCTCAGCTGATCGGCTCGTTTGGTAATGTGATCAGCAATGCCAACGCGCGAGCAAAGCTCGATGGCCCGATGAATATCGTCCTTCTTGAACGCGCGGGTGATGGTTCGCCATAGGCTGCTCACCCCGAGGGTTCCCGAAAGGACGTTCTCGATAACGGTCAGTCGGTTCACGAGATTGAATTCTTGGAAAATCATACCCATTTCCACACGAGCCTTTCTCAAGTCGCGCTTGCCCAGCGACGTGATATTCGTGCTGTCGAGGATGACGCTGCCGGAATCCGGGTCGACGAGGCGATTGATGCAGCGCAACAGCGTTGACTTTCCTGAGCCGCTTAATCCCAAAAGCGCAACAATCTCGCGTTTGTCGACACTGATGTCGATCCCGTTCAACGCCTTCTCGCCATTTGGAAAGGTCTTCCGTACATCACTGACTTCCAGTAGCGCCATCATCTTTTCTCCATAGGCGAATTGACCTACTGGCCGTTTTGCCGTTTTAGGCGTTCTATAAATCCATGAAATGCGCAACGCTAGGCTGTATCCAATGGGCCGGCAGAGATTGTTTCTGCCGGCCCAGATGGAATTATGCCTCGGTCCAGTTGCTTTTTTATTTTTTCTTCTTGAGTTCTTTCTTTTTCGCTAGAACCTTACGGAGCGGATCGAACCCTTTGTCTGTGAGTTCAGGAAATGCCGCGATCTTCACGGTCTTCAAGGCGGCCCGACCGGCATCGTCATTGACCATGTTCTCAAGGATCAACTTTATCTTGGCGATATCTTTAGCCGACATCCTGTTCCGATTAACGACGATGGGATTGGAGACAACACTTGGCGAAATCCAAAGATGGTTATAGGAACCGTATTTCAAAGCGCCCCGATCGATCGCCCGTGAGAGCGCATTCTCAGACACGAAAGCTGCGTCAGCCTTGTTATTGAAGACCGCTTTTGCCGCGGCATCGTGGCTCCCGGCATAGAAAATCTTGCCAAAGTAATCGTCTAATGAGGTTCCGCCAATTTTCTCGGGGAACAATGCACGCGGCAGCGCGTTACCCGATGTACTGCCCGGATCGGTGAGTGCGAGGACGGCGCCCTTAAGAGACTCGATGGTCGTGTATTTCGATCCCTTCTTCGTGATCAGACGCCCATGATAGCAGGCACAAGGCTCTTTTAAGTAATGATTGGCGGGCCGGCCGGTTCCGACAATGGGATCAATCTTATCGGATTTTTTTCGCGCAACCAGATAGATCTTGGGGCCGAGCATCCCGAAGTCTGCGAAGTCGTTGAGCAGTGCTTCGACCGCGGCCGCATAGGACGTAGTGGCGTAGTAATTGATTTTTACGTTGGCCTTTTTCTCGATGTATTTGATCGTCGGTTCCCAACGAGCAGCCATCGCCGCCATTTCCTCGGTGGATATCGTTGCGAATGTCAGTGTTTTCTTTTTGTCCGCGGCCAATGCGGCATTGGAAAACACCCCAAATGATATCGCCAACGCAATACACAAACCAATGAAATTAAACCGTGTCATTTTTCCCTCCCTTTGTATCCGACAATTTTTTCATCCTCTTGTTGGTGTTTATGTTTCTCACCGGGATTCTTAAAAAGATTGCATGATAGAGATACATAGGAAAAATATTTATTTTCTATGATTTACATAGAAATTAACGATGCGTTGTCGTCGCGGGAGAGCTCAAGGTGCCGTTCTCAGGGGGTATCTTCACCACAGGAGTTATTAGATGAAACCCATGCCATAAATTTGTCAAACAAGGTGTTCATCGTTTGAACATTGTTTTTGGTATGAAACCTTGCCGTTACCTGGACCGGCAGCTCACCGATCACTATGCTTGCATGTCTCGTTCGTGAAAATCACCTTCAATCCGACGGTTTGATAGCCAATGAAATTTATTCAGATTACCGACACGCATCTTATGCCAAAAAATGAAATTCTTCACGGCCTCAATCCATATGATCGCCTGAAGGTCTGTATAGATGACATCAACCAGAATCATAGCGATGCAGAACTTTGTGTGATAACCGGTGATCTCACGCACACAGCTAATCCGGATGCGTATCTCGACCTTCACAAATGCTTATCCAAATTATCCATGCCCGTTCACCTGCTCGCCGGCAACCATGATCGTCGCGGAGAAATGTTGGCTGCGTTCCCAGACATCTCAATCGATCCTCATGGCTTCATTCAATTTGAGGTCGACTGCAGTGCCGGTAGGTTCTTGATGATCGACACGGTTGAGGAGGGAAAAGGTTGGGGGAGTTATTGCGAGACACGGCTGGTTTGGTTGCGCGATACCTTGGTCAAGGCCAATGAAGATAACGTTTATCTCTTCATGCACCACCCGCCGTTCGATGTCGGAATTCCCTCCGTAGATAGGCTCGGTCTTGGTGCCGACGGACGCAAAATGGGTGAACTGCTAGCCGAATTCGACAACATTCGACACCTGTTTTTCGGTCATGTCCATCGGCCGATTGCCGGAAGCTGGCAAGGAATACCGTATTCGACCCTGCGTGGAACGAACCACCAGGTCCCCCTCGACTTTAAGGCGGTTGAAGTCGTGCCGAAAAGCCATGAGCCGCCAGCCTACGCAATTGTATTCTTGGACGATGGCCAAACCACTGTGCACTTCCATGACTACCTGGATACGTCCCGCCTCCAATACGAAAAGATTAGCGAAGGCAGGCCTGACCGTCGGTGATTAGAGTTCAACCACTAGTTCAACATACGTATCAGCGTTATGAAACTGCAAAGCGGCTAAGGCATGCCCTATTCGGGGCGACGAACAACTTTTCAGTTGGATTTCCACAAACTTAATGGTGACCTTGTCAGTGACTGAACGTCGTCGTTTGCGCTACGCTCGGCAGGTATACAATAACCAGTATAAAGGTCGATTAACGAGCCAGACCCTTCATCAGCTCCCCAATCCATAGGAGACGCTCGACGAAGGATTGTAAATCGCTCCCCCTCCTCGCTGATAACTGAAACATCTTTACCTGCATTGCCGGGCGAGAGAGACTGAACCTGAGAAAAAGCGGCACTTAGCTGCCTCACGACCTCAAATCCAGGCCGCGGATTATAGAACCGATCAACAACGCCGTGCCGGCGGTAATAACCGCGATCGACGTCGGCAAACGTATCGGCGTAAACGTGGATACCTTCAAATGCGCAGGCCGCAGTAACGGCCTCGGCAACACGGTTGGCGACCCAGTCGTCGTCTGTTTGTTCCAATCCTGGCGGTCCTTTGGTCATGCGGATGTGTAAAGACGCCTTAAGCCCGTATGGTCGACAAGCGTCCGAAGCCAATTGCGCTGCTTCCCAGGGTGACGTCATCCCCTCGATGCGGAACACCAATCCCTCGACGTCTGCAAGGGCGGCGACCTGTTTGATTTGTTTGCAGTCGTCGGGGGTGAAGCCGTGGACAATCATATGATGATACTTGCCGCCACTACTTTCCTGGTCCGCCCGGGTGCGAATTCGCGAAAGATAGAGCGAAATACCGGCCGTATTAACAGTTGCTCGGACCGCATCGACAACGTTCGGCAAATTTTCCAAGGTGTCGCAAATTTCCCAGGTGTCAATCACCCCTCCCGCATGGGCAACCAGTTCCAGTAAGCGTTTATTTGGAATGCCAAAAGAGAACAGGGTGAATCGCAAGCCCAGGCAGGCGCAATCGTCCAATCGCGCCCGGTGCGCCGGAACGAGCAGATCCGTCGCCGGAATACGAACCCGCCTGACCCCCGTCTCCACCAGCGCCATCAACGCGTAGTCGTTTCGCATGCGCTTGCGGTCGAACTCATCCAAAGAGCCTGACGGCGGGATTTCGACCTCTTCAAGCCAGTTTTGCCGCATGTCGAAACCGAAACGAGAATGGGGATTTAGCAGGGGATGAATGCTAGATATCTGAGCCGTCGGCGGGCTTGCCACACTGCCGGGTTCCGCGATCGCGCCAAATGTTCTGACCCATTGGCAAGTGTGGCCGTGATCGTAAATATGAACGACAAAGTACCCGAGCTTGGCGAGATCACTGCGCCCACCTTCCGTGCCAGGTAATGGCGCAGCGCGATAAATCTCGGCATAGTCCTGGCGAACGAAAGCCGTCGAGGGCAGGGCGTAGCAGTTGGTTACGCCGAATCGGTTGAACCAGAAATTGTGAACGTGGCCGGAGAACTGCGCCTCGACGTCATGTCGTTCCATCATTCCCAGCAACCAGGACCGACCGGGCTGGGCGAGGTTGTCAAAATGTTCATCTTCGCCTGGTGTCGTCAGATAGATTGGATAATGGGTGTGGACGAAGATGCGCAGGCCACGCTCGACCGCATCGGCCATTTCGGTTTCCAGCCAGGACTTTTGTTCCGCTTCGGCGGCCAGACCGGTGTTGATTACCTGGGAGTCGATCATGAAAAACCGGCCACCTCGATGATCGACCGCGTGGTAATTGGGGCCGAAGGTATTCTTCCAAAGGGAGATGTACGCATCGCAGGCGACAGCTCCGGGGCTCCAGACGATGGGTTTGTCACCGATATCGTGATTGCCCGGTACCAGATGCAGAGGGTGGCGCAATTCAGCAACTTGCTCGTGAAAACGCGCGGCAGCCATTTCATAACGATCCGGCACTGCCGGCACCGGATGCACGATGTCACCCAGGTGGACGACGAAATCCAAATTGCGTTGATTGAGTTCCCGGATTACGTGCCGCAATCGCCCGTTGGCGCGTTGGTTGATTTCAAACTCTGAATTGCTCTCCATTTCGCCGAAGTTGACGTGGGTATCCGTTATTACCGCGTACGAGAATTGATATGCGCCTAGATTTGTCGACATTGCGGATGTTCCCTCATGTGAAGGTGATAGGCTGACAATTGCAGTGGCGCGATGCAACGCCACCGTTGACCGTATTGTTAGCGAATGCCTAACATAGGAAAAATATGTTTAATCTATAGGTTTAATCGGAATTAACGATGAAATATACGCAGTTGCGTTCCTTCCACGCCGTCGCCAAAGTCGGAAGTTTTACTGGTGCGGCGAAGGAGTTGAATGTTTCGCAACCCACCATCTCCGAGCAGGTCCGAATGTTGGAAGCAACCTACGGTATTGAAGTTTTCAACCGCGCCCAACGCAATATTAACCTGACCACTACCGGCCGGTCTTTGTACGAAATTACCCAGCGCTTGTTTGGTGTTGTCGGTGAGGCCGAGATATTTTTGCGCGCTGCCGGTGATTATGGCGCTGGGCATCTTCGTGTGTCGTCCGTGCTACCGTTCTTCATAGTCGATATGATTACGAATTTTCGTGAATTGTATCCGAAGGTTAAAATTTCAGTGACCTCCGGTAACTCGGCCGCGACGTTGAAAAGTCTTTTGGCTTATGAATCAGATGTCGGTGTCCTTGCCGACCACGACCCGGACCGCCGGCTACATACCCGTGTCTACGACAGCCACTCTATTGTCGCTATAGTGAGCCACGATCATCCTTGGGCGGACTGCGACGACATCCACCTTTCGGACCTTGAGGGCCATCCCATGGTCTTGCGCGAGGTCGGCTCGAACACGCGCCGTTCCTTTGAAACCGCAGCAGCGTCAGTTGGGATAAGGCCTGATATCATCATGGAAATCGAGAGCGGCGAGGCGGTTCGCGAAGCGGTGGCCAAGGGTCACGGTATCGGCGTATACGGCGAATTAGCCCTGCCCTTCGACCCACGCCTCAAGGTTCTACGGTTCGTCGACGTCGATATGAGGATCAACCGTTATCTGGCATGCCTGCAAGAGCGCCGCAAAGAGCTACTTGTCGACGCTTTTTTCAAGATTGCGGGCTCAACGGCGTGAATAGTGTCGGTAGAGGCATTTGCAATTTCTGGGATGCATTGCAAAATAAATGGCTTCTCGGGGGATGAGAGCGAACTTGAAGGCTATCATTTTTTGTACTCTAAACACGTGATTACGCTAGAGCCATAAATGTCGCTAAATGTCTATGCTGACGGCGGGCGGGACCGAGTGGAAATATACTCAGCCACTTTTGAAAAGTTGGTATTAAAGCTGCTGTCAGACGGGCAAGATTGGCTCATGTAACTCCCATTTTAAAAGTGTTCAAAAGTGAGTTTTCAGCCTCACAGTGATAGGTTGTAATCTCGGCATGCAGTATCAGACCGAAAGGCAACATTGTGACCCGACAGTTTCCGCGAATTCCAATTATCGGTTATTGCGATTCGCTCTCCGTTCGTCCGGGAGAAGCCATTGGTTTTAAGGTTTCTTGTGCTGGTGCTGGTGATTTTTCTGCGCGTATCCTGCGTTCAATCTGCGCTGATGCGAACCCAGATGGCCCTGGGATCGTCGAAGAAGCCATGGAAACTTCGATTGAAACTGATTACCCTGCGCGGCCACAAGCCTTTAATCCTGGCTCTTATGCAATTGTTGAGACGGGACCGACGGTTGAAGGAGACCTGACACTTACGGCTATGATCTGGCCGACGCTTCCAGGTGACGGAGAACAAGTCATCTTATCAGCGGGCGGCTTCGAGTTGTTTCTTGACGCTGACGGTGCGCTGGCAGCTCAAGCGGGCGGAGTTCTGGTTTCGACTGGCAAACCGTTGCTTTCACGGCAATGGTGTTCCGCTCGCCTATCTTACATAAGGGCAAGCGGCTTGCTAACTGTCGCGCAGAAAACCGATGGAATTTGGACAATTTCTGCCGAAGCAAGTGTTATTGTGCCCAACCAAACATACGCAGACAGTTTGCCCATATTGATCGCTGCACGCCTCTGCGATGGCTTTGCAGACAATCACTTTGATGGAAAGATTGAAGCACCTGCTATCTATGCTGCAGCAGACCTCGATCCCGCTCGGATCGTAGCAAAATGGGATTTTACGAAGCAGACCAAATCACTAGTGGTAGAAGACATTGGGCAAGGCGGCTTTCACGGTAAATTGGTTAATCATCCTGCACGAGCAATGACAGGTTCCAAATGGGATGGCAGTGAAATGAACTGGCAGCACAATCGGGAACACTATGGAGCAATTCATTTCCACCGCGATGATATTTACGACTTCGCTTGGCAGAACGATATAGAGTGGGTAGTACCAAAAGGCTTTGCATCTGGTGTTTATGTGTTGCGGATAGCGCACGGAGGTCACGAGGATGCGATCCCATTCTACGTCTGCCCGCCATTAGGCCAGAGGACAGCGGACCTAGCTGTGCTTGTATCTACCTTTACCTACGTCATTTATGGGAACCATTCCCGGCCTGATTTCAGGCCTGATTGGATGGACCGTCATCTGGCGCGTGGGGGATATCCTTATAACCCCGCACAATACGAGGAGTTGGGCTGCTCCACATATAACTTTCACCGCGATGGCTCTGGTATTTGTCATTCCTCGCACCTGCGGCCTTTACTGAACACGCGACCCGGTTATTACACCATGGGCTATGGCAAAGGTTCAGGTTTGCGCCATTTCCAGGCAGATAGCCACCTAATTTGGTGGCTGCATGAAAAGGGAATCCCTTATGACATCATAACGGACAAAGAACTGCACGAAGGGGGATATGCTGCCATCCACGGCTATAAGACAGTCA
>MDTG01370031.1_pt1 | contig 20133 bp, 24 predicted proteins | sample 811421 | NCBI WGS metagenome assembly MDTG01 (sample SAMN05326645, study PRJNA326480) | marine metagenome | isolation source: seawater | place: Pacific Ocean: South East | collected 2011
AAATATGGCAGTTGATACCGACCAAACATCTTACTTAATGTTTAGTGATACCACTAGACATATGGCTTCTATAGCATATTTTCACGATGGTGATACAATGCAATTTAGAACTAATGCTGGTACTGCACTTGACATAGATTCATCCCAAAACGTTAAACTTTATGGAAACATAACTGGTTCAATAACTTCAACTGGTTCGTTTGGTAAATTGTTTGGTGACGGTAGTTCATTAACCGGAGTATCAGCATTTCCATTTAATAGTACAACCAGAGCTGATGTAACAGGATCTATGCATATAAGTTCTAGTGTTGGTACAGCAACAGCATCGTTAGTAGTTGAAGGTAGTGGTTCTGAAGTATTTACTGTAAAAGGAACTAATGGTACATTATTTAGTATCAGTGATGAATTATCTGGATCATTGTTTGCAGTAACCAATGTTGCAGGATTACCAGTCGTAGAAGCTTTTAGTAACAATAAAGTTAATCTTGGACCATTTAGTAAACCAGTAAGTGTAACTGATAGTGGAAGTTTGACAGTATCAGGTTCGATGACAGGTGTTGTAGTATCTATGTCAATTGCAAGTAATACGGCTTCAATGGATGCAAGACTGAGTAACTTTTTCCATTTGCAACTAGCCTCTGGAGCTAATACTTACTTGACAGCTAGTAACATTTCACCTGGACAGTCAATCAACCTACAAGTAACGCAGCAAGCAACTTCAGGTACTATATCATATTCAGATCAGTTTAAGTTTCCAAGTGGTATGCCTTATGCTGTATCAGCAACAGGATCTGGTGATGTTGTTATAACTGATCTCGTATCATTTGTAAGTTTTGATAGTCAAAGTCTATTTGGAACTGCATTGAAAAATTTAACATAAGGAATTAATTATGTCACGTTATCCCGATAGGAAATACGTTCTGTTTAGTACTAATGAGACTGGATCCATTAATTATTCTGAGGTTATGGAAACGACAGGTAGTACATTACGAAAAAATGTGTCAGGTAGTTTAACTTTTGTAAAATATAATAGAGCATCAGGTAGTGCTGTTCCAACTTCAGTAGATGCACTAACTACTAAAGTTTTAAATAGATGGGTAATACATAGTTATCAAAATCAACACGAACATACTCACGAGCAAATTACAGAAATTTTAGCTGGTGAGGAATGGCAAACATCGGAGTATTAAGTTATGTTAGTAAATTTTAAAGATATTATTGTTAAAGTATTGCATCATGAAGGTGGCTATGTAAACGATCCTAAAGATCCTGGAGGTGAAACTAATTTTGGTATAGCTAAACGAAGTCATCCAGATGTTGATATTAAAAATTTAACTGAAGATAAAGCTAAGTCAATCTACAAAGAACATTATTGGGACAAAAATAAAGTTGAAGAATTACCTGAGGAGTTGAGACACATTTATTTTGATATGTGCGTAAATCAAGGTAAGAGTAGAGCGGTCAAAATATTACAAAGAGCTGCTAATGCTAAGGGCGCAGAGTTAAAAGTAGATGGTGGATTGGGACCTATAACACTTAGAGCAATCTTAAAATCAAATGTAGAATTACAACGTGTCAGAGCTTATAGAGTCAAGTACTATGCTGATCTAGTAACACGTAAACCAGATTTAGAAAAATTTTATTACGGTTGGTACAAAAGAGCGTTGGAAGTTTGATATTTTGTATGTATATTTGGGATATAATAAGGATATACAATGCAATTAGTAAAAGAGATCATAGCACCTCTCCTGCAAGTAGAAAATGATATACTTGTACCTGGTAAAACAATAGCAATCTATCCTGGTAGATTTCAGCCATTTGGTCCTCATCATAAAAAAGTATACTTTCATTTAGAAAAAAAATTTGGTCAAGTATATATCGCTACGTCAAATAAAACAAACAATACAAACTCACCATTATCCTTTAAAGAAAAGAAAGCTCATATGATTAAAATGGGTATACCTAGTAACAGGATAGTTCAGGTTAAAAATCCTTACAAAGCAGAAGAAATAACAAATAAATTTTCCGAAGATACTGCTGTGGTTTTTGCATTTGGTGACAAAGATGCTGGTCGTATTACAAGTGGAAAGTATTTTTTACCATGGAAAGGTAAAGCAAAGTATACCTACAAAGAACACGGATATTTTACGCGATCACCACATTTTAGTGTAAACGTTGCAGGATTAGAAGTCAGTGGTACAACAATGAGAACCATACTTGGTAGTAACAAGTATGCAAAGGATAGAAAACAAAATTTTAAGAAGCTGTTTAAGTATTGGTCACCTAGTGTTGCTAAAATATTCGTTGATAAATTTTCAGTGAACGAGTATGTTACTGAAGAAAATATTGCTAACTTCCTACAACACTGCAATTGGAAAAGAATCCTAGAAGCAAGTAACACACAAGGTGGTGGTACTGACGATGGTCCTATTTATTGGTCACCTTCGTATGAAGCATATGCTAGACGAGGAGTTGCTGATGCTGGTAGAATTGGTTATGAAGTTGTTGATTTTATCTTGCCAAAACAGTTTGTAAAAAAATATGATCTCGAAAATACAGATTTATACAGATATTATCCCAATGAAGAGGGACCAGTTGCATCAGTAAGTTACATGCCTGCAGGGGTGTCAAAACCTTCAGCTAATAACATGGAAGATCTTATAGGTACTCAAGCATGGCTAAAGTGGAAAAATCATATACGAAAAATTAATAAAAATATAGGAATGGAATTTATTGATTTTGTAGATCAATACAAGGACACAGCTGTAAAACAATCAAAAGATACTACCAAACAAATAGATAAAGAGGAACCAAAAGACACTACTCCGGTAAGCAGAGATGATATAATGCATAGTGATTTAGAAAAAGTTGTTGACTTAACGGAACAAATTCAGTATCTTCTACCAACAAAAAAAGATAAAAGGAGTTTATTGCTTATGGGAGGAGCAGCAGGTCATATGGCACATCCATTTGATGATATGGAGCTTACATTTGGTGATCTTAAAAAAATTATAAACATGGGTCTAGGAGGTAATCTATCTAGAGAGGAAGGTGTTACTGAAAAACTTGATGGACAAAACCTAATGGTATCTTGGAAAGACAATAAATTAGTCGCAGCTAGGAATAAAGGCCATCTCAAAAACAAAGGTCAAACTTCACTTGACGCAAAAGCATTAAAGGCTAAATTTGCAAATAGAGGTGCAGTTACTAGAGCTTTTAGTTTTGCTATGGATGATTTAGAGAGTGCTATTTCAGGTCTAAATGATAAGGATAAGAAAAAAATGTTTGATGATGGGGGACATTTTCTTAACCTCGAAATAATATATCCAGAAACTGCTAATGTTATAGACTATGATGTTGCAGAACTTATTTTTCACGGTATAGTAAAGTATGATAGTAATGGTAATGCTAAAGGTTCTGTTAGAAATGGTGCTAATAAATTATCTAAAATGATTACCAAAATAAATGCCAAAGTCCAAAGTAAATTTAAAATAGGTGCACCTAATTTCTTAAACGTACCTAAACATCAAAACTTTGGTAAACTCAAATCGAGGTTTAGTAAGAAGGTTGATAAACTAAGAAATGTATACGGTCTGAAAGATGATGATACAGTGTCTCTATATCACGAGATGTACTGGCGAGAGTTTGTATATAGTGCCGCTAAACAAATGGATTATGACATACCTAAAACAATTGAGGATGGATTAGTGTTACGTTGGGCATTTTTTGATAAAACATTTACTATACCTATGATGAACAAACAAATTGATAACGAAGAGTTTCTAGAATGGGTAAAGTCAACAGATAAAAATGATCACAAAAAAATGCAAAAGGAAAACATTAAACCTTTTGAGTTAATATTTTTAGAAGTTGGTGCAGAGATTATGAAGAACGTTGAAGGCTACTTGTCTATCAGCCCAGATAAGGCAGTTCAGAGAATACGTAAAGATGTCGAGTCAGTACGTAAACAGGTGGAGTCTTCAAAAGATCCTTCTTTAATGAATAAACTACAAGCACAGTTAGATAAATTGGAAGCGTTAGGAGGCTTTGATGCTGTTGTACCATCTGAAGGATTAGTTTTTAAATATAAAGGAAACACTTATAAGTTTACAGGGGCTTTTGCACCTGTTAATCAGATAACAGGATTATTAAAATATAGCAGGTAATTAAAATATATACATATATATAGATATGAGCAAAAATATAAAAAAAATACAAGACATGCTTACGGGCAAGTACAAAGATAAAGTTCAGATAGGATATGAATCAAAAACAACTCATCAACGTGAAGAAGGTGAAGAGTGGATTGATGCTAGAGGTAGAAGATGGACAATACAAGAAGGTAAACGTAAACAAATTACAAAAGTTCCTCCACGGGGTTTTGACAGCTGTAATGATTGTGACAAACTAATTCTCAAAACTTTAGATCAACAGACCTACGATAGGATGGGTAGATGTTATCATTGTCAGATGTTTTTTGAGACAGAACTCAAAAGGAAAGGTAAGTGGGAAGATTGGGTAAAGGAACAAACTAAATTAAGATATCAAGCTGTATTCAAAGAGATACAAGAGGCAATGAAAGAAGTTGAGTCTTCAAAAGCTCTGAAACTTGATAAAACTGTAGCTAATGCTATAGGTAACCACGAAAACGGAATGGGTAGTGGATAAAAATGTAAAACAACTTAAACTTGCAATAAAGAAAGAATACGCAGTTTGTGTAAAAGATCCTCAGTATTTTATGAAAAAATATTGTGTTATCCAACATCCAACTAAAGGTAAGTTAAAATTTGAGCTCTATCCATTTCAAGAAGATGTACTAAACCAGTTTAAGGATAATCGATACAATGTAGTGTTAAAGGCTAGACAATTAGGATTATCAACATTAACTGCTGCATATAGTTTGTGGACAATTTTATTCCAACATGATAAAAATATTTTATGTATAGCTACAGGTAAAGACACTGCAAAAAACTTAGTTACTAAGGTTAGGGTTATGTATCAAAACTTACCTAGCTGGCTCAAAACTAAGGTTGAAGAAGATAACAAGTTATCAATGAGACTAGCTAATGGTTCACAAATAAAAGCTGTAGCCTCCAACGAATCAGCTGGTAGATCTGAAGCATTGAGTTTACTAATACTAGATGAAGCAGCATTCATAGACAAGATAGATGAAATTTGGACAGCAGCACAACAGACACTAGCAACAGGTGGAGATTGTATAATGATAAGTACTCCTAATGGTGTTGGTAATTTTTTTCACCAAACATGGGTTGGTGCTCAAGAAAAAAGTAATGATTTTAACGATATATACTTACATTGGAGCTTGCATCCTGATAGGGATCAGACTTGGAGAGATGAACAGGACACCAATTTAGGACCAAAGCGAGCTGCACAAGAATGTGATGCAGACTTTCTAACCTCAGGTAACAACGTTATAGATCCGCTTATTCTAGAATGGTATACTAAAACACACAAATCCGATCCAAGTGATAGTGTTGGTATTGATAATAATTTATGGATATGGGAATATCCAAATTATGAAAAGGATTATATAGTAGTTGCTGATGTTGCTCGAGGTGATGGTACAGATTATTCTGCAGCTCAGGTGATAGAACTTGAGGATATTTCACAAGTTGCTGAATACAAAGGTCAGTTAGGAACAACAGAATATGGCAACTTTCTTATTGAACTAGCAACTAAGTACAATGATGCATTATTAGTCGTTGAAAATAACAACATAGGATGGGCTTGTATACAAACTATTATTGACAGAGGGTATAAAAATCTTTTCTATCAATCAAAAGATCTCAAATTTGTTGATACTGAACATCAGATGAAAAATAAATACAGAGCAGAGGATAGGAATTTAGTACCTGGATTTGCTACAACTGCAAAAACTAGACCATTAATAATTGCAAAACTCGAAGAATATGTAAGACAAAAACTTGTAACAATAAAATCATCTAGGTTAATTGATGAGTTATTTGTATTTATATACAATAATAATAAACCACAAGCCATGCAAGGATATAATGATGATCTTGTTATGTCATTTGCAATCGCTTTATGGATCAGAGATACTGCATTAAGGTTTAACAAGGATCGTGATAACTTGCAACGTAGTATGATGGATACTATGGTAAATCTTAATGGTGGTTTTGCTGATGGATTTTCGTCTGGAAACACAAGACCTCAGCATGATCCATACAAAATAAATATCAAAGGAGAGGAAGAAGACCTTACATGGCTTCTAGGATAATATGGCAGATCGAGGAAATATATTTCAAAGGTTAGGTAGTTTATTTCGTAGCAACATTATTGTACGAAAAACTAAAGACAATAGAATAGTCGTCAAAGATGTTGATTATTCCCAACTAAGTTTAACATCAAACTTTATTGACAAATATAATAAATTATTTAATACAAGACAGGGTCAATATGTAAATGCTCAAAACGCTAGAGCAACTTATGCAGTAGCAAAGGTTGATCTGTATAAGGATTACGAACTTATGGATCAGGATCCTATAATATCTAGTGCTCTAGATGTTTACAGTGATGAATCTACTGTGGATAATGTTGAGGGTAAAACATTAGATATCCAAACTGATAATCCTAAAATTTATAAAATATTATACAATCTATTTTATGATATTATCAACATAGAATATAATTTATGGTCTTGGATTAGAAACATGTGTAAGTATGGTGACTTCTTTCTAGATCTACAGATTGTTGATAAGTTAGGAGTTGTTGGTATTAAGCCATTATCAAGTTATGATGTAACCAGACTCGAAGGTCATGATGCAGAAAATCCTAATTTAGTTGAATATCAAATAGAAGATGCTGCATCTAGAAATGCCAATCCTAACGAAGAACTAAAACAAGCCTATGAAATAGCACATTTTAGATTGTTGAGTGACACTAATTTTTTACCCTATGGTAAATCAATGTTAGAAGGTGGTAGAAAGGTATTCAAGCAACTTACCTTAATGGAAGATGCTATGTTAATTCACAGAATTATGAGAGCTCCTGAAAAAAGAGTATTCAAACTTGATATAGGAAACATACCACCTAATGAAGTTGAAAATTTTATGAATAAAATTATTAATAAAATGAAAAAAATTCCAGTCATTGATCAGTCTACAGGTGAATATAATCTTAAATACAATATAGAGTCTGTAACAGAAGATTATTTTCTTCCTGTTCGTGGTGGCGATAGTGGTACTACCATCGACACTCTACCAAGTTTAACTAATGAAGGTGCCATTGATGATATAGAATATCTAAAAAATAAATTAATGGCTTCTTTACGTATTCCTAAGGCTTTTTTAGGTTATGAAGAGGGAATTGGATCAAAAGCAACACTAGCAGCTGAAGATGTACGATTTGCAAGAACCATTGAACGTATACAAAAAATTGCAGTTGCAGAACTAGAAAAAATAGCTATAGTTCATTTGTATACACAAGGATTTGAGGACGCTGAACTATTAAACTTTGATCTTAAGCTACAAAATCCTAGTATGATTCACGAGCAAGAAAAACTTGAATTGATGCGACAACAGTTAGAAATAGCTAAAGATGGTATGGATTCTAAATTATTTAGCAGAAATTGGATGTATGATAATATATTTCAACTTAATGATGAGGAAAAGAAGAATTTATTTGATGAAGTGATAGAAGATTCTAAGCAGCAGTTTCGTATGGAAAGTATCAGCAGTGAAGGTACAGATCCTGCAACCGATCCTGCTAGTGGTGAAGGTGAGGTACAAGAAAGAAAAGGTGAGTGGGGTGGATCTGAAAAGGATCCATTTAAGAAAGAGTTTGGAGATCATAGATCAACTGCTAGAGACGTGAAAGATGTCATGAAATTTGAACCTCAGACTAATGGTAAAAGAGAATTTAAGGGTAAAAGTCCTTTAGCTTTAGGTAAAGGAGCTACCCTAGTAAAGAAGGAATCGTTTTTAAACGATCTAAAATCCAAATTTAAAGATGATTATACTAAAGTACATCTATTAAGTGAAGATGCTTTAATAGATGAAGAGGATAAATAGACATATATTTAAATTAACAGAGTATTTATATATGATTAACTGTACAGGAATATATCAATGAATCAAGCTAAGCACAACAAGTTGCGTAATACTGGTTTATTATTTGAATTCTTAATTAGACAAATTACAATTGATGTAGTAAATAAATCTAAGGATTCTAAAGCAACCAAATTAGTTAAGAAATTTTTTAACCAAAACACACAACTTGGAAAAGAGTTTGCCTTATATAATGCTATTCTAAACAAAAAATTTGTTGACGATAAAAAAGCAAGTTACTTTGTTGATCAGGTTATAACCAATAGAGCAAATCTTAATTTAACTGAACTAAGAAGAGAAAAATATAATTTAATTAAAGAAATAAAAGAAACATATAACTTAGTTGATTTTTTATCAACTCGGATTGATAATTATAAAATTTATGCTTCTGTTTATAATTTATTTGAACATAATCTATCTCTATCACCTGACAAAAAAACTATTATCTATTTTAATTTGTTAGAGTATATTACTACTAAACCTGTTATTGATAATGATACAGAAATAATTAAAGAAGATAAAGATATCCAAATTATTACATATAGAATTTTATTGGAAAAATTTAACAAAAAATATGACAGCTTTGATCATAACCAAAAGAAATTGTTAAAAGCCTACGTTAATAATTTAAGTAATGTACATTCACTTAAGGAGTATGTTACAAAAATTAAACCACAACTCAAAAAAGAGTTAACAAGTCGTATAAAAAATATAACAAACAAAGTCACTAAAATCAAACTTACTGAGGCGATACATAGTTTTGATAAGATTTGTAATGTTGAATCTAAATCAAAGATTGTTAATGATAACATAGTACTTCAGTTGCTTAGATACTTAGAACTAAATAAACAACTTAAGAACTATGGATCAAAAAGCATATAGTTTTCTTCGTAACTTAGTAAACGACTCTATCGATGAAATGGGTGGTATGGATGAAATTACGACTACAGCAGCTACACCAGGATATCAAACACCCTATGCCTTTGTTGGAAAAAAACGTAAAAAGAAAAAGGATTATACCAAAAGTACAGGTTATAATGTTGTTAAAGAAGAACTTGATACTCGTGATTTAAAACTTATCAAGATACTTATAAGAGATGAAGTAGCAGAGATCTTCAAAAATTTATGGATAAAAAGAGGCTCATGGAGAAAATAAATGTATAGAGTTGATCCCAATGACAGTAAAAAACAAATACCAAAAACGTTACCAAACGACGTTGTGGATAGAGCTATAGCTGTTAGTGCAAGCAGCTTTCATTCAGAGTTTCCTGATCAAGTTTATGTTGCAGTTTCAAGAACAAATTTAAAGTTTAGTTTTGGACCAGACTCAGGAAGTGGTGCTATGGTTAATTTTGGTACAGTTCCAATAGGTACGACACTAAACATCAGTCCTCATGCATGGGATAACTCTGCTGCAGCTAGTGGTGACATAATTTACATTTACAAAGGGAGAAAATAATGTCTAAGAAACTTATAGTTGATTATTTACCGTTTGATGTAAATAAGACACAAATCAACGAGTCCATTAAGGAAAATAACGGTAGACTTGTAGTTAAAGGCGTACTTCAAAGAGCTGAAGCTGAAAATCAAAACGGTCGTATATATCCAAGAAATATTCTTATGCGTGAAGCGGAAAAATATACAGATAATTTTATAGAACAAAACAGAGCATTAGGTGAGTTAGATCATCCAGATAGCTCTGTTGTAAACTTAAATAATGCTTCACATAATGTGACTGAAATGCATTGGGATGGTGATGACTTAATGGGTACAGTAGAAGTACTTAGCACTCCTAGTGGAAATATTTTAAAAGAACTGTTTAAAAGTGGTATCAAATTAGGTATAAGCTCTAGAGGATTAGGATCAGTAAAAGAAACTGCTGGTGATGATACAGTTGAAGTACAAGACGATTTTGAGTTGATTGCATTTGATTTTGTATCTAACCCATCAACACATGGAGCTTTCTTATACCCTATGAACGAATCTAAAAAACCAAAGATTACAGCAGATATAAAGATTGAAAGAATTATTACGGATATTTTAGGAGGATAATATGGCATTAGCTGATAAAAAAAGTGCATTAGCACCTCAACAGATTATTAACTCAACTCTAACAGGTAGACATCAAGCATCACCCACTAATGTACAACCATTTGCGCAGACTATCAAAAGACCTAGTCCTGTACAAGTTGTTCCTTCTAAATTATCAGGTAGACATTTAACGAGTCCAACAACTGTTTCACAACAATCACCACTCGCAGGTAGACATAACAGTAGTCCAACGGCAGTTGTTCAAAAAACACCTTTGGCAGGAGAATAAATTATGAAAATGCGAAAATTACTTAACGAAATGTTTGATAAAAAAATTGATTCAGGTCATGTAATGGAATCTGTAAAAGAATTTACGCGATTTGGTGAGGTTTTAAACCGTAATGAGGAATTTATATCCGCAGCAAAAAACATAGTAGCAGTAGCAGAAAGTGCTCAGGACCATGTAATAGCAGAAACTGGTGATTGGTTTGATAAGATATCAGTCAATCGTAACATGAAACAAATGGGTGGATTAGTAAAAGAATTTAAGAAGACTGTTACGGAAAATTCAGCCATGAATCAACGATTGTTATCACTTTATGAAGAAATAGGGATGATTTTAAATCGTTATTATGATATGGGTGAAGCTTTGGATCCTGTGGGTAAAGAAGATGGTGATATAGACAACGATGGTGATAAAGATGATACAGATAAATACCTTGCAAAGAGAAGAGCAGCTATAAGTAAAGCTATTAAAAAGGATGACTGAATTATTCCTTTGGATTATTGCAACTATTACAATAACAATATGGCAAATAGTTCTTGCTGTTAAAATATTTGGAGTAAGACATAAAGACAAAACTGTAACCACCAAAATTATATCACAAGACAAACGACCTATTACTGTAAATCCTCTGAAACCAAGTGTAGTTGATATTGATATCAGTAAAAATCTTAAAATAGGATCTGCAGATACATCAAACGTAAAAAGTGACGAAACAATTAGAGGTAAAGTGAAGACTCAAAAAAATAAATTAAAACAATTAAGGAACATGTAATGAGCAACCAAATGAATAAACAAGACAAAATTAAACATACCTGACTTCATCATGCAAGGTGGGGGGACCCTACCAAAAGACATGTAGGAATAGGTGTTGTAGAGTGGCATGACTTAAATGAATCTGGTGATGTTACGAAAGTAGATATAAGATTTGGTAAAACTCTATACGAAGATGTTCCGTTAACTGATTTGGAACCTGTAAAAGTGAATGAGCACAGTCATAATATAAAGCAAAAACGTAAAAAGAAAAAGACTTCGATGAAAGAAATCTTAGATGACATTATTATCAATACTATCAAAGGTAAGGATGCCAAGTAAGTCTAAAGCTCAACAAAAATTTATGGGTATGGTGTATTCATATATGAAAGGCGACATGAAGGATGCACCAGCTGCTGTAAAGAAAGTTGCAAAAGACATGAAGAAAGGCGATGTAAAAAAGTATGCATCTACTAAACATAAAGGTTTACCACCTAAAATTAATCAAGAATCAATGGATATGATTAAAGGTTACATAAAACGTAAGGTAACAGAAGTTGTATCTGAAGCTAATGATAACTTTGACGTAAAAAAAATGACCAAGTTAGTAAAACAAAGTAAATATTTACAAAAAGCACTAAAAATGATAAAGGGTGGTGACCAAGAAACCAAATTAAAGCGACTATATTTAAACTTAGTGTTCAAAGATAAAGAATTTGAACCAAGATATAAAAAAATAAGGTAGGTTATGGCTAAAGGATTAGATTGTGGTACTAGTTTCTACATTACAGCAAATGAAAGTACCATTAAAAAACAAAGGAATGCTTTTTTGACTGTTGATGGTTCGCCTGATCAGGCAAAACGAATGCTAAAACGGCAACGTATACCATATGTTGAAAAGGCAGGTAAAGTTCACATCGTCGGAAAACATGCGTTTAACTACGCTCAGATTTTCAGTACTTCTAAATTACGTAGACCAATGAAAGATGGCCTGCTAAATCCTGAAGAAAAAGATAGTTTACCAGTTTTGAATGCAATAATAGGTGAATTACTTGGAAAAGCTGATAATGGAGAAGTATGCGTTTATTGTGTACCTTCAAAACCAATTGATATAGAGAGAGAAGTTCAATATCATGAAGATGTATTGAAAACAATTATAGAGGGTTATGGTTACGATACTAAAAAAATCGAAGAAGCTGTGGCAATAGGTTACGAAGGATTAGTTGATAATGAGTTAACTGGTATAGCAATAAGTTTTGGTGCTGGTATGACTAATGTAGCTGTTATGTACCAAGGGATGACGCCATTAAGTTTCAGTGTTGCTCGTGGTGGTGATTGGATAGATATGAATGTCTCAGCTGACACAGGAGTACCAATTGCTAAAGTAACTAATATTAAAGAAACAAGTAATACTATTGATCTAGCAGGCAAAGGTATAGCTGAATCAGACATTTATGGTGAAGATGACGATGAAGTGAATGTACTAATAGCTATAAAAAGCTACTATGCAGCATTAATAAATTATATACTCACCAATCTTAAGGTTCAATTCGAAGGTACTGCTAACGTTCCAGCATTTCCAAATTCAGTACCAATAGTTATAGGTGGTGGCACTAGTTTAGTACCTGGCTTTGTTAAATTATTCAAAGAAGTATATGATTCAGATACATTTCCAATTCCAGTGTCAGATATTGTACACATTGAAGATGCTCATACTGCAGTTGCTAGAGGATGCTTGAGTGAAGCACAATTAATTGAGGAAGAAGAGTAAAACTTTATACTTATAAACATGAGAGTAACTGTAAAAGAAATAACCAGATGGATGAAAACTCTGGAAGAAAACAGATATAGAAAGATTGTTGGAGCTGATGCTAGAAGGGTTGCTTGGTTTGTAAATAATTCGATGTCTGAGGATTATGATGCCATGCCAAAAACCTTACGTAAACGATGGGAACATGCAAAATACGGTAAAGAGAGATATGTTGCAAACAAATATTTACAGCAACATATTAAAAACGAAGCAGTTACAAAAAATACTATACGCAAAATGATAAAAGAGGTTATATGCGAAGAAATAAATTTGCTAAAAGAAGAAAGAGCAAAGCGATCAAAGTCAGTGGTTTAACAGTTAAAATATTAGAACCTAGTGCAGTTGAAGCAGGTATATCAGCTTTTAAAAAAACTGTTAAAGAAAGTCAAATCTTATATACATTAAAAAAACGTGAATATTATAGAAAACCATCTGCTATCAAACGTGAGAAAAAAAACTTAGTCAAGTTAAGACAAAAATATAGTATAGAAAACTAATAGTTATATACTTATATACAACCTCAATACACCATTGTATATATGGTGTCTAAACTCACTAATAAAATTAAAGTTCCCTAATAACTTTACTCATATTCAATTTGTGGAGAAAACAAATGTCCGATATTTTGAAAGAAGCAATAGCTGATGCAAAAACGGTACGTGAAACTGCACTTAAAAATGCAAAAGATGCCTTACAAGAAGCTTTCGCACCTCATTTAAAATCAATGCTATCTGCAAAGTTAGCAGAAGATGATATTGATGAAATGGATCATGGTGATGATGAAATGGAAAGAGATGATATGGATGAGTATGGATTCGATGAAGATATGCACATGAAAGACGATGAAGATGACATGGAAGAACGTAAGAATATGCGACATGATGATGATATGGAAGAACGTAAGCATATGAGAGACGATGAAGACGACATGGAAGAAAGGATGAAAAGAGATGACGATGAAATGGAAGAACGTGAACATATGAGAGACGATGAAGACGAACTCGATGAATTAAATCTTGAAGACATTATTGCAGAGCTTGAAGCTGAAATTAATGAAGAAGAGCATGAAGACAAAGAAGAGATGGATGAGATGGATGATGCTTATGACGAAAAAGCTGGTGCTAATAGAGATGGTCTTGCAGAAGAAGACGATGCCTATGATGAAACAGCCTCTCCTAACAGAGATGGTCTAGCAGAAGAAGATGAAGATGACAAAGATAAAGAAGAAATGGATGAGAATGATGTATCTTCTAACATTGGTTCAGGTGATAACAAGTTAAATAAGAAAGCATATAGTGGTTCTGGTATTGGTAAAGGCGGTATGAAGGAAAGTCTTGAAAAAGTACAATCCGAGCTTAACGAATACAAAGAAGCAGTTTCTTATCTTAAAAATAAGTTGCATGAAGTCAACGTACTTAATGCTAAGCTATTATTCACGAATAAATTATTCAAAGAATATGCCTTAGATAAAGACCAGAAGGTTAAAGTTGTAGAAACAATGGATAGAGCACAAACTACTCGTGAGATTAAACTTGTGTATAGTACATTGTCAGAAGCATTTAAATCAGCTGGTAAAATTACTCGTAAACGCAATATAAAAGAATCCGCTAGTACAGCTGTTGGTTCAACTAAGCCCAGGAAGAAGATTATTACTGAAGAGCAAAAAGTTGCCAATAGATTTAAGAAACTAGCTGGTATCTTATAATTGGAGATCATAAATGAGCTATATTAATGAGGCATTATTAGATAGTAAGCCTTACATACAGCAGCGTGAAAACGCTAAAAACAATGTAGCTAAATGGGAAAAAACAGGTCTTCTTGAAGGCATGGATAAAGATGAATTCTCAAAAGCCAATATGGCGACTTTGCTTGAAAACCAAGCTCGTCAGTTGATAAAAGAGTTTTCAACAACTAATCCTGCTGCTAATGCATCCGTTGCAGAAGAAGAATGGTCAGGTGTAGCATTACCATTGGTTCGTAGAATCTTTGGTAGTATTGCTGCTCAAGACTTTGTTTCCGTTCAAGCTATGAATCTACCATCAGGACTAGTGTTCTATCTTGATTTCAAGTATGGAACAGCAGTTGCTGGTAGAACAACAAGTGAATCTCTCGGTGGTAAAACCGGTGAATTCAGTCCGTCAGGATCTTCAGCACCATTTGGTGAAAAAGGTCTTTATGGAGTAGGTCGTTATGGATATTCTGTATCTGCGTCATCAGCTACTATACATCTTAACACATCTACAGAACCATCATTAGTTGATCTAAACTTTGATACTGAGGTATCTAGATCATCTGCTAATGGTGAAGCAGTAGGTATGTTACATAAGGTTACTGCTATCTTAACAGGTAGTGCAGTAGACAAAGTTGACGATAAGGCAGTAAGATCCTTCAATATCACCACAGCTATTACTGGATCTGGTGTAGTATTACCCCAGTATACCAAGTTAGAAGGTGATACACTTACTCTTATTATTTCATCTTCAGCACCGATAGGTATAACACCTGCAGACGAAACTATAGAATACTATAAACAGCCAACTGCTGCTGATAGGGGTGATTTTGAAGATAAGCAAGGTAATGCAAATGCTGATACATTAGCAATTCCTGAAGTTAATCTTGAATTAAAGTCATTTCCAATCGTTGCTAAAACTCGTAAGTTGAAAGCTGTCTGGACTCCTGAGCTTGCTCAAGACCTTAACGCTTATCACTCAGTTGATGCAGAAGCTGAATTAACATCTATGTTAAGTGAGTACATTTCAATGGAAATTGATCTAGAAATCTTAGATATGTTAATTTCTGAAGCTCCAACTGTAGAGTATTGGTCTGCAAGATCTGGTTTTGACTATAGTGGTGACTCCTTCGTATCAACTTCCTTTACAGGAACAAGGTTCGAATGGTGGCAGACACTAGTTGCTAAGATCCAAAAAGTATCAAATGAAATTCATCGTTTGACACTTCGTGGTGGTGCTAACTTTGTTGTAGTTTCACCTAAGATTGCAACTATCCTAGAATCACTTCCAGGATATATGTCTAACACAGATGGCAACCAAGAACAGTTTGCTATGGGTGTTTCAAGAGTAGGTAATATTGCAAATCGCTTTACTGTTTACAAGAATCCTTACATGACAGAAAATCTGTTATTGGTAGGTTTCAGAGGAAGTAACTTCCTAGAAACAGGAGCAGTATATGCACCGTACGTACCTCTCATGATGACTCCTCTTGTATACGATCCATCAGACTTTACACCACGTAAAGGTGTGATGACTCGTTATGCTAAGAAGATGATTCGCCCTGAGTTTTATGCTAAGATCTTTTGTGATAGATTAGATTTAATCTAACACTAGCATTTAGTTCAATCAATAAAAAGAGCCTTGCTTTAGCAGGGCTCTTTTTTTATATAGTAATATTTATAGTTACAGTATACTGGAGAATAAATGTGCCAAAGTCAATATTTGTATATACAGACCCAACTATAGAAACTTCTGCATTAGGTGACACTCCATATGGTTTATATGATGCTGATGCAACTTTTGTATCTGAAAGTGTAAACGTTTGTAAGTTTGTTGCTAAGAAAATGGGTCATCCTGTAATGCAGATAGAAATGCCATCATCTTCTATCTATGCATGCTTTGAAGAAGCTATTAGTGAATATTCAGCTCAAATTAATAACTATAATATTAAAAACTGGATGTGGGACCAATATGGTGAAAAAAATAAAATAAGTGGTAGCATAGGAACAGGAACATCTGATGTTAAGCACCCTAAAATGGGTATATCAGTTACTCTTAGTGAACAGTACGGTACTGCTGCTGGGGTTGGAGGATCCGTAGAACTTAAAAGTGGATCCATTACATTAGAAGCTAGTAAACAAACATATGATCTACAAAGTGTTTGGGCTAATGTTAGTGAAAGTGGAAAGCGTATAGAAGTTCAAAACGTATTTAACTATGGAGAAGCAGCTATTTCTAGATTTTATGATCCTTTTGCTGGGTCCTTTGATCAAAGACAGTTATTAGATAACTTTGGACTTGGTAACGTGTCACCTGCTATAAGTTTTATTCTCAAACCTATAAGCTATGATTTAGCAAGAGCTAATATTATTGAAACATCAGATAAAATCAGAAGATCTGCACATAGTTTTAATATAGTAGACAATAGAATAAAAATTTTTCCAAGACCTACTTCAAATGATGCTGGACAAAAAGTATGGTTTCAATATTACGTAAGAGATGAAAAAAATACTACTGGTAGAGATTATAGCTCAGGTAGTGTAAGCGATCCTTCAAATGCACCATACGAGTTTATCACGTATAACAGTATAAATGCACCTGGTCGTCAGTGGATAAGGCGTTATACATTAGCGTTATCAAAAGAATTACTAGGAATAATCAGATCTAAATATAGCGCAGTTCCTATACCAGATGGTGAGATGACATTAGATGGTGAAGGATTAAAATCAGAAGCTATAGCAGAAAAAAACCAGCTAAATGAAGAATTAAGAGAATTTTTAGAATCACTTAGTCTAACGGAAAAGTCAAAAGCAGAAGCAGAACAAGCAGCTGCTGTACAGGAGGTATTATCTAAAGCTCCATTACCAATTTTCATAGGATAACTCAATGGCAAATACAGTAAACAGTTCACCCTTTTTTGTATCTCAGAAGGATTTTGATTTCTTTAATAGTGTCAACGAAGAAGTTATTGATGAAGTAGTTGGTCAAAGTGTTGACATTTATAAAATAGATCTAAACGAAACAGATAGTAATATTTACGGTGAAAGTGAACAAAAATATTATAAAATTGGCTTTAGAGTAAATTGTTTAGTACAATATAATGCTCCTGAAACTACGGATAACGATGCTGGTCCAGATGTTGACTCCTCTATACAAATGAGATTTCAACGGGCAAACCTGAGCTCTGGTAGTATTAATTTTTTTCCTGAGATAAGTGACTTAGTTGAATGGAACGAATATTATTGGGAAATAAACAGTGTCACGGAACCAAATTTAGTTGCAGGTAGTCCTCAATTCAATCATGCTATTGTAGCTGAAGCAAACAGAACTAGATTAAGCAACATTAATATAGTAGAGAGACCTAGATAGTGGCAATTTCAATTATACATAATAAGACTATCGTTTATAAAGATAAAAAAAGACCTGCTGTCGAGGTCGCTAACACAGTCGAAAAACCTGTAAAAATAAACCAACAGGAACTAATAAACGACATATATGGTGAAGACAAACCTATTAAAGCAGTTGACGTTGATATAAAGCGTCAATATAAGGTTGCCACAGTTGATACTAATAACTTAAAAAGTGATGTAGTTAATACTAAAGTTAATAATAAAGTTGCACAGTTAAGGAGATTGAGACGTGGCAATTAATCAGATTACGAATAGAGGTGGTGCGTTTAAAGAAACGTTAGATAGATCAACTCAGATATCTGCTAAAGATAAAACTAACAGAATCTCTAATGAACAACAGAATGTTGCAGCAGGTGCTGATTTTGGTAAAAACTACAGTGTAACCTTAAAAGATATTGATACTTCTATAATGAAACATATTACAAATCATGTAAAACCTAGTATACGTGAATCTGGTGAACTGGTTAGTGTACCTCTTATGTATGGTAACGAAGAACGGTGGAATAGTGTACGAGGAAGAGGAGTATTGAGAGATAGAAAAGGTTCTCTCATATTACCGGTTATTGTAATAAAACGTACAAGTGTAAATTTTAATGATGTTATGCCATTATCTTTTGATCATGATCTGAAGGGTGAATTTATACAAAAACAAAGAGCTCGTATATACAGTGCTACCAATCGATACGATAGGTTTTCTGTACAACGTGGTATAAAACCAGTAGAACAGTTATTAGTTACAGGTATGCCAGACTTTGTTGATCTTGGATATAGAATTGCAATGCAAACATCTCTAATAAGTCAAATGAATACGTTACAGGAATTATTTATTGAACATCTGGAAACATATTTTGGTGATAGTACATCGTATAAGTTCAGAGTTGGATTGGACGGTGCTATGTCCGATGCAACAGCATATGATGTTGGTGTTGATAGGATAATTAAAACAGAATTTGATATGACTGTTAAAGGTTATATTATTCCAGAATTTACCAGTAATTTGTATGGTACTAGAAGTGAGACTAGTTACAAGAATACAAAAGGTAAGCTAAATATTACCTTTAAGGAAAACGCATAAAGTTTGATGGTTTTGTGAAATGAACCACTATATATATATAAATATATTTTATATTAGTTATAACTTAATTAAGGAGTTTATAAATGGCTGAAACAGTTAAATTTTCAGAAGATGAAATGAAGTCGTTATCTGAATTACAAGATACTTACCAACAACTTACTCAAAGAATGGGTCAACTTGAAGCTCAACGCATCGTCCAGGTACAAGGACTCGACTCAATCGATACAGAAAAAGATTCTCTGAAAGAGCAGTGGATGGGAAACCAACAAAAAGAAAGAGAGTTGGTTGATAATCTCAATAAAAAATATGGTCCAGGTACCTTAGATCCAAACAGTGGTGAGTTTACACCGACGCCAGCTGAAACACCTCAACAATCCTAGATAGTAATCACGTCTAAATCGAATATATATACATATTTTCCCTTATGTTTTGGAATAGTAAGGGATATTTATTCGTGACTTACAACGCTCAAACCTCATCAACATTTAGGAGACATTAGCTATGGCTGAAAAAATTATAAGTCCTGGTGTATTTACCAATGAGATTGATCAAACTTTTTTACCTGCTGCTATAGGAGATATAGGAGCAGCTGTTGTTGGACCAACACTTAAGGGTCCAATTCTAGTTCCAACCGTAGTTAATAACTTAGCCGAGTTTGAAAGAACATTTGGTGTAGTTGTTGAGAGTGGATCAAAAAGTTTTCAATATCTAACGTCGCATACTGCCAGGGAATATCTAAAAAACGGTGGACCGCTTACCGTAGTAAGAGTAGCGGATGGTAGTTTCTCAAGAGCTACTGCATCTATAAATTCTGAAGGAACTTCAGTAGCAGGAGCTGGTGATTCAGGATCTATTAAAATTGCTGCAGGATTTGGTGTAGGAGCATCAGGTCTTGGAGATAGACTCGTATTTGATATAACAGGTCTTGGTGAAGTTGATTTTGTATATAGTAAC
>MDTG01174253.1_pt1 | contig 20132 bp, 18 predicted proteins | sample 811421 | NCBI WGS metagenome assembly MDTG01 (sample SAMN05326645, study PRJNA326480) | marine metagenome | isolation source: seawater | place: Pacific Ocean: South East | collected 2011
CAGCAGTCCCAGCTCTCCGGCGTCCAACCCCGCGATCGCACCCTGGCCATACAGCCTTGATGAGGCACGGGCTCTTCTGAAGGAAGCCGGTTGGGACGATCTCAACAATGACGGCGTGCTCGAGTATCAGTTCGATGATGAATATTTCTCGAAGGGCACTCCATTCAAGTTCGAATTCACGATCACCCAGTCAGGTGAGACCACCGAGCGGATCATCAGCTACCTGGTGAGCCAGTGCGAGGAGGTCGGCATCATCTGTGAGCCTCGCGTCGTCGACTGGTCCTTCTACTCCGACATGCTCAAGGGGCGTGATTTCGATGCCATGATCATGGGATGGAGCGCTTCCGGTCCAGAAAGCGATCCTCGTCAGATCTGGCATCGCGATTCGATTCAGAATCAGGGCGACAACTTCATCCAGTGGGACAATCAGGCCGCAAGTGACCTGATCGATGAGGGGCGCAAGACGATGGATGCGGAGTCACGCATGCTCATCTGGCATGATTTCCATGACATTCTTCATGACGAGCAGCCCTACACATTCGTCAGAGTTGCTCCATGGATCAGGTTCATCAATCGTGAGATCGGTAACGTCGAGACCTACCCCGTGGGTCTGGAACCCGCCGAATTCTTCCGAATCGGAGGCAGCGACGCCGCCCCTTCCAGCTGATGGCCCCTAGCCTCCGCTCACGAAGGACGTCCACCTACTCATGCTTGGTTACATCGGACGACGCTTGCTCTTGATGATCCCGACCCTGTTCGGGATTACCTTCATGGTGTTCATGCTTCTGGCAATGGCACCCGGAGGGATCGGTGCCTCCCTGCGTGCGGCCGGAGGGAACGTGGATGCTGACAGCAAGGCCAGCCTCCAACTCCTGTACATTGAAGATCGCTACGGGCTGGACGACCATGCCGTCGTCCAGTACTTCCGCTGGCTCGGCCGCATTTCGCCGGTCAAGTTCGGTGATCGAGCGATGCGCAACTATGCCGGGGATCTCGAGGAGCCGCCGCGTTCGGTGAAGGACCTTCCCATCGGACCTGAATGGTTCGGCGATGCACTCGTGATACCTGAGGGATTGTTCGAAAAGGCGGTCGCTGGCAATGCAGTGGTCGCCAACGATGCCAGTGCCGTGCGGATCGCTCAGGTCCAGATGGCCGAAGCTCAGGCACAGGAGCGCAGAGACGAAGGATTTTCCGTAGGCCAGGCTCCTGACATGATCCCCGAGTACAAGGATGCCAACAAGGCGTATCTTCGTGCGCGTGCTCAATACCTACTTGCAATGCGCGCCCTGGACAGTGCGATCAACGAATACGTCTCCGAGGATTCCGAAAGGGCGATCCGTACTGAGATCGCCAGGCTTGAATCCGAGGGTGTCGATCCCGATGTCGCGGTGAGAATGGCCGCCACCAGCGCGACCTCATCGTTTGCCGACGTGATTCAAGATGGAAACGACGTCGACTACGTCGCACTGGCTGGTCGGACTCCCGACAGGACTCTCACGGCCTGGCCGACGATCGTGGATGCTTACCAGGACACGACCGAAAAGCAGGCTCAGGCCCTTGCCGCACTGACCCGTGTTCGTTCAGCCTTCGATTCCAGCCCGTATCCGATTTCCGGGATAGGTTTCGGCAACATCGTCAACCTCGACTGGCCGAACTTCGGAAAGAGCTTCACCATCGGGCGGCCCGTCATCGATCTGATCGCTGAAGCCCTTCCCGTGACACTCCTGCTCAACGTCGTGGCGATCCCGTTCATCTACCTGATCGCAGTGCCCTTCGGCATGCAGGCGGCGGCACAGCAGAACAAGCTCTTCGACAAGGTGTCGGGAACAGTCTTCGTGATGTTCTGGTCGATCCCCGTGGTCTGGGCCGGCGTGCTCGCCATCGGATTCCTCGCAGACAACGAGTACCTAGGTTGGTTCCCCGCTTCAGGCCTGCATTCCAATGGTTCCGACGACATGCTCTACATGCCCAACTGGCGGGGTGGTGAATTCCATGCTGGATACCTTCTGGATCTGCTCTGGCATCTGGTTCTTCCCGTGATGTGTCTCGTCTACGGAGGCTTCGCGGTCCTCGCCAAGCAGACACGTGCCGCGATGCTGGACAACTACACCATGGACTTTGTCCGCACCGCACGCGCCAAAGGTGTCTCGGACAGCGAAGTCAAGTGGTATCACGTCTTCAGAAACAGTCTGCTTCCGATCATCACGATCTTCGTTCTCGTGTTCCCTGCAATGCTTGCAGGATCGGTCGTGATCGAACGCATCTTCTCGATTCCAGGGATGGGTTCGCTCATCATTCAAGCGATCTTCAACCTCGATAAGGATGTGATTCTCGCCAACGTCTTCATGATCGCAGTGGTGAACCTCGTTGCGCTGCTCCTTGCCGACATCCTTTACGCCGTGGCCGATCCACGGGTCAGCTACGATTGAACCGAGCCCCTCAGAGATGACACAAGAAGAAAAGAAGACCGAAAAGACGATCTCCGGCATCGACGTGATGCGCGGGGTCGGTGTTCAGCGAGCTCGCCCGTTCTGGGCGGATGCCTGGCACCGTGTGGTGATCCGGCGTGGTGCTCAGGTCGGCCTGATCTGGATCGCCATCGTCGGATTCTTCGCCCTTTTCGCACCAGTGATCGCCAACGGTCTTCCGCTGTGGAGCGTCGAGCGCTCAGCGGATGGTGAGGTCATCAAGTCATTCTCACCACTCTTCGAGTCGCTCACCGCGACGGATCTCCTTCTGGTGCTTGGTGGCATCCTCGGGCCGGTCTTCTTCTTTATTCCTCTGAAGCTGACCAAGCAGCACCGACTTGGGATCATCAGTGCATCACTTCTCTTCGGCGGACTGACAGTGGTTCTGGTGGCTCTGCTCCAATTCATTCTCGCTGATGCGGCCGGGAGTTCCGGTGGAGATCCCACGTTCATCTGGTGGGTGTGTCTGGGAAGTGCAACAGGTGTCGCGGCCTGCTTTGCGCTGCTTCCGACCTTCAAGTCGAAGGCCGGACGAATCATCTTCGCCTTTGCCGTGACTTTATTCGCAGGTTGGGTGTGTGCGGATCGTTGGAGCTCTCCAGTCCTCCAGCCCGAACGCTTCGTTCGTGGGCAGATCGAGGGCACTATGGAGAACACCTACACCTTGATCCCCTGGTCTCCCACTCAGTCAAGAGGTGAGTACTACTCCACGCCGCCAGCTCGAACGACGGCGGATGCGTTTCAGGCCGTGGCTGATGAGCAGATCACCGATGGCATCGGATTTCTTGCACGAACCGTGGTCTTCAATCTGGCCTCCGGAGTGGACGGGCTCCCCCTCGACAAGGAAGCCAAGAACGTTCTTGTGAATGCGCTGATCTGCAACTGTCCTGAAGAGCTTGATCGAATGCCCGCTCTTGGTTTTTCGGACGAATACGCGACCCTCTTCAATGAGGCGGCCACGCAGCTCTCGGAATACCGGCGCTGCCTCGAGGCAGGCGATGGGACCTGTGCCAACGCAGCTGCGCTCGCCACCACCGCACTTTTTTCCTCCCTTGAGCCTTCCGGTCGAAATGCAAAAATCGCGATCACCGACGGTCTCGCGGAATTCCAGTCGAAGATCGGTGATCGCATACAGTTCGTCCAGCTTGCTGAAAAGATCTCGAAGACCGAATACGGCAAACGGACATTCTTTCTCGGTACCGACCCCATTGGCCGTGACGTCCTCGCTCAGATGCTCTGGGCCTGCCGGCTGTCAATCTCCATCGGACTGGTATCAACGGGGCTTTCCGTCCTGATCGGTATCGTCATCGGAGCCTTGATGGGATATTTCGGGGGGTGGGTCGATCTCGTCCTTTCCCGTGTGGTCGAGATCTTCATGGCGGTTCCCGTTCTCTTCCTGTTGATCGTGGCGGCATCAGCTCTTCCTCGCAACACCTATGTGATGATGACCATCATCGGATGCGTCACATGGACGGGCTCAGCACGATTCATCCGCGCCGAATTTCTCAAGCTCAGGAATCAGGATTTCGTTCAGAGCTGCCGTGCTGTGGGCCTCCCCCTGCATTCCGTTCTGTTCAGGCACATGCTTCCCAATGGTGTGACCCCCGTGCTTGTCCAGGCGTCCTTCGGTGTCGCGGCGGCCATCATCGCGGAGGCCACCCTGAGCTACCTCGGCCTCGGGCCGTACGGACAGCCTTCATGGGGCAAGCTGCTCTCGTTGACCACCGGTGAGACCGGTGTCTTCCTCTGGTGGATGGCGGTCTTTCCCGGACTCGCGATCTTCCTGACCGTTCTGGCCTACAACGTCCTCGGTGAGAATTTCCGAGATGCGATCGATCCCAAGATGCGTAAGGCGGCACACTGATGTCGGATACCCCCAACACTGCTGAAATCGACATGTCAGTGCCTCTTCTGGAAGTTCGGGATCTTGCCGTCTCGTTTTCCAATCCATCCGCTCCAGACAGTCCGCGAGTTCAGGCCGTAGCCGGTGTGAACATGACCGTGTATCCATCCCAGACGCTGGCGGTCGTCGGTGAGTCCGGATGTGGCAGGAGCGTCACCGCGATGAGCACGATGCAGCTCGTGCCTCAGCCACCGGGGCGGTTCGATCGCGGGCAGGCGATGTTCATGGGAAGGGACGTTCTCCGCTTTGATGAACGTGAAATCCGTGCCCTTCGCGGCAACGACATTGCCATGATCTTCCAGGAGCCCATGACATCCCTGAATCCGGTCTACACGATTGGTGATCAGATCATGGAGGCCATTCTTCTTCATCAGGATGTCACACAGGAGGAGGCGGTTGAAATAGCGATCGGCTCCATGCGCGACGTCGGAATCCCTCAGCCCGAACAGCGCATAAAGGCCTATCCCCATCAATTCTCGGGCGGCATGCGTCAACGAGTGATGATCGCGATGGCCCTTGCGTGTCAGCCCAAGTTGCTTCTTGCGGACGAGCCTACGACCGCGCTCGATGTGACGATTCAGGCTCAGATTCTTGAGCTGCTTCGTGAGCTTCAGCGGACGCGGAAGATGGGAATCATGCTCATCACGCACAACCTCGGTGTCGTCGCTGAAAATGCCGATGTCGTGTGCGTGATGTACGCAGGGCGGGTCGTCGAGTACGCGAACATCTTCGAGTTATTCGACAATCCTCTTCACCCGTACACGCGTGGGCTGTTCAGATCGATCCCGAAGCTGCGCGAAAACATGAAGCGTCTGGTGACCGTGGAACAGATCGTCGACAATCCAGCGGAGTACGTGAAGCTCGACGGCTTCGAAAAGGGGATCGTCCCATGGTGGCCGGATCCCCCGGAATCGGTCAAGCCGTCGCTTCCCGACCCCGACGATGAATACATGCTTCACGAGATCTCCAAGGATCATTGGGTCGGTGTCTACAAGAGTGATCACGTTGCCACGCATCCCTCGCGTGTCCCTGACCTCGACTACCGTCGCTCGGATTTCTGATCTCATCCCTCTCACGTTTCAATATTCATCTCCGGAGGAACACCAATGTCGCTCGTCGATGTCGGACGCAAGGCTCCCGCTCTCGCTCTCAATGACCAGAATGAAGAGAAGCATGCTCTGAAGGACTACCTGGGCAAGCCGGTCGTCCTGTATTTCTATCCGAAGGACGACACCTCCGGCTGTACGGCGCAAGCATGTCAGTTTCGTGATGATCAGCTCAAATTCAAACGCTCCAAGGCCGTGGTTCTGGGTGTGAGCCCCGACAGCGAAGCGAGCCACGCGAAGTTCGTGGCAAAGCATGACCTCAATTTCACCCTCCTCGCCGATCCCAAGGATGCCGAAGGCACCCCCAGAATCTGCGAGAAGTACGGAGTCTGGCAGGAGAAGTCGATGTACGGGCGCAAGTACATGGGGGTGGCTCGCACCACGTATCTCATCGATTCCAAGGGCAAGGTCGTCCGCCGTTGGGACAAGGTCAAGGTCCCCGGGCATGCCGAAGAAGTCCTTCAGGCCGTCAAGGATCTCAACAAGAGCTGAGTGTTCGTCACGGACTTTTGGGTAGAATCCACACATGGAAACCGTTCAATTCTGCTTTCAGCGATTGTCCCCTCTGGCAACCGTGCCTCATTACCAAACACCCAACGCGGCCGGAATGGATCTGCATGCAGCCATTCAGTCGGCATTGGTGATCGAGTCCGGTGACATCTGTCTCATCCCTTGCGGATTTGCGATGTCCATCCCCGAGGGCTACGAAGCCCAGGTCCGTCCTCGAAGCGGGCTTTCCACCAAGCATGGAATCTCCATGCCCAATGCTCCGGGTACGATCGATTCCGACTACCGCGGCGAGGTCAAGATCCCGCTGATCAATCTCGGACGAGAACCCTTCACCGTGGAAGAGGGGATGCGTATCGCTCAGATGGTGATCTGCCCGATCGTGCGCGCCGAAATCGAGGAAGTCGATGTCCTTGAGGAGACGGTGCGCGGTTCTGGAGGATTCGGTTCGACCGGACGATGACTGCCGCATTTTCCTCTCACAGTGCTTTCATGCTCGCTACCATTTCCCGTCGGGACGATCCTGTCCGGAGCACATGACATGACCACCGCATCCAACACCGACATCACAGTGCCTCTGCTCGACCTCAAGGCTCAGTACGACACCATTCGTGACGAGGTCGAACCCGTGGTTCGAGACGTCATCGAGAGCCAGTGGTTCATCGGAGGGCCCAAGCTCGCGGAGCTCGAGACCGCCGTCTCTCGCTACTGCGCCTGCACCCGTGCCATCGGATGTGCGAGTGGGTCGGATGCGATCCTGTTGCCTCTGCAGGGGCTCGAGACAGGGCACGGCGATCTGGTCGTCTGTCCCACCTACACGTTCTTCTCGACCGCCGGATCCATTCACAGACTGGGCGCGACGCCCGTCTTCTGCGACGTCGATCCTGCCTCCTACAACATGACGCCCGAGTCACTTCAGAGAGCATTCGATCGACCTGATGCCGATCGAATCAAGGCCATCATCCCGGTTCATCTCTTCGGGCAGTGTTGCGACATGGATGGCATTCTTGAATTCGCCGCATCCAGAGGTGTTCCTGTCATCGAGGACGCCGCGCAGGCGATCGGTTCCGAGGATCTGCATGGTCGCCGTGCCGGATCGATGGGGGCCGCGGGCTGTTTCAGTTTCTTCCCGAGCAAGAACCTCGGTGGCTTCGGGGACGCCGGAATCGTGACCACGCAGAACGATGAACTGGCGGACAGGCTTGCAAGGCTTCGAAATCACGGCATGGATCCCAAGTATTTTCATGGTGAGATCGGTCTCAACTCAAGATTGGACGCGCTTCAGGCTGCGGTTCTGGCCGTCAAGCTGCGTCATCTGGATTCCTGGACTGAGGGACGCCAGAAGAACGCGGCCTTCTACGATGATGCGATCAGGAACGCCGGTGGGGCTTCCTCCGCCGTCTCTCTCGCTGAGTCGACGGACCTTGCTCTGCGTCATCCCGAACCTGCGGTCTCAGGTGCCCGTCACATTTACAACCAGTACATCGTGCGCGTGCCGGCAAAGGATCGTGATCTCGTTCGAACGCGGCTTTCGGAGTCCAACGTCGGTTCGGAAATCTATTACCCGCTCCCGCTTCATCTTCAGAAGTGCTTCGATTTCTGCGGTGGCGTGGAAGGCGATCATCCCGCGGCCGAGGCCGCCGCACGTGAGACCATTGCGATTCCGATCTACCCCGATCTGACCGATGCTCAGCGTTCGCACGTGATCGAAAGCCTGATCAGGATCGTCAGAGGTCTCTGAAACCGATCAGGCCATCGCTTCGAGTGAAGACAGCCCCAGTGGTTCTCTGACGAAGAACGGTTCTCCGGTCTCCGCTCCGATCCTGCTCCCGAAGAATGTGGCGCTGGCGTCCAGCCAGTCCACGATCGGTCGGTTCTTCTCCGGTTTCACGAACTGGCTTTCATAGGCGAGGATCGATCTCTTCTTGTCCGCGTGGTAGCCGGTGGTGTCGTAGATGAACGACGGCTGTGGAATGATCTTCAGGTGGGTGCAGAAGTAATAGATCATTCTGCGTGGATGACACGCTTCGCCCGGAAGATCTATCTTGCTCAGTTTCGCATCGAAACGGGCGTCTTCCACGATTCTGGTCGTCGCCACATGGTCGGGGTGTGCATCTTCGAAATAGGGAAGAAAGACAACTTCGCTCTGCTCTTCTCTCATCACACCGGCAACGGCATGGCGTGCCTCTATCGAGTGCTCGACGAAGCGGTTGGGCAGGCCTAGATTTCGTCTTCTCACTTTGAGTATTCCAGCTGCGAGATTCGCTTCATGCGCCCGTGTCTCAGGATCCCCGTAGGGGGTGGGTTCACCATTTGTCATGTCGAGCAGCAGGACGTCATGTCCCTGGTCGACAAGACGAGCGATGGTTCCTCCCATGCCCAGTTCCTGATCGTCCGGATGAGGTCCTACCACCAGAATCTTCATGTCTTCTCTCCAGTTCAATTCGCTTGTGCCGGCTTTCTTTCGCCTCGTCGCATCACGATAACTTCGAATCAGTCCAGAAGCGACTCGTAGAGTTCGAGAAGCTCGGCGACCATCGTCTCTCGCGCGAAGAGTCTCCGGCACAGGCGTCTTCCGTTTTGCGCCAGTTCTCTTTCCTTGCCCGGGTTGTCGCGCGCGTTGATGATCGCTTCACGCAGATGTCCATGGTCACCGGGTCGAATGAGTCTTCCGGTCTCCCCCTCGATGACCACTTCTGACGTGCCATCGACGTCATGTGCCACGACCGGTGTGCCCGAGAGCAAGGCCTGGGGGACGGTTCTTGGAAGCCCTTCCCGCCAGCTGGGATGTGCAAGCAGGTCCATCGAGTGCATGAGTGCTGGAATGTCCCCGGGATCGCATCTTCCAGCTTCCACAACGCTTTTCCGAAGTCCGAGGGAGCGGACTCGCGCTCTTATTCGATCTCCCTGAAAGCCGTCGCCCACCCACAGCAATTTCAGTCTTTCATCTTGTCTCAGATCATCGCAGAGTGAATCCAGAAGGTCTTCGTGGCCTTTTAATTCTGCAAGCCTGGCGACTGTTCCCACAACGAAATCATCTTCGGTGAATCCGAACCGGGTCCTCCATTCGTTCCGATCCGTTCTCTCGTTCAGAAACGACTCGGTGTCCATCCCTGATCTGATGGTGGTGTATTGTTCACGTCTTCCGACGCCTCGCGCCAGGGCCTGTTCGGTCATCGCATCCGCCACGCAGACGATCGCATCACATTGTTTCGAAGCTCTTGATTCGAGCCCTGTGTACACACGATTCTTCAGCTTGGATTGATAGGGATGAAAGGGGAGTCCGTGGATGGTGTGCACCACCGCCTTGGTTCCCGCTTTTCTTGCAGCCTGACGGCCCAGAATTCCTGCCTTGGATGAATGGGTGTGAACCACGTCCGGGTTCACACGTCGGATGAGTCGAGTCAGATCACCCAGGCATCTCAGGTCTCGTATTGGTGCGATCTGTCGGACCAGGTTGGGTGTTTCGATCGCTTCAATGCCACCATGTCCTTCGACCTCCGGAAGCATGGACCCCTCCGGGCCATGAATCGGTCCGTAGACGAGTGAGACTTCATGGCCTGCATCGCTCTGTCCCATGCAGGAAAGGACCGTGTTCTCCTGAGAACCACCCACGATCAACCTTGTCGAGACGTGCATGATCCTCACTGGCCGGCCTCCGTTTCAGGCATCTTCGGATGGTCACGTTCGGTGATCTCATGTTCGATCCACTCGAGTCTCAGGCCTTGTGGGCCCAGGGTCGGTCCCGTGAGGGCTCGGTCTCCCGTTGCCAGTGCCACGTCGATGCTCTCGGGGGTCCGTGCACCTCTGCCTATTTCGACCAGTGAGCCCGCGATGATCCGAACCATGTTGTAAAGAAAACCGTTTCCGACCACTTCAATGATCATTCGGTTCTCACCGTCCCTTTGGACATCACATTCGAGAATCGTTCGTGTGGTGGTCTCTCTGCCGTGACTCGAGGAAGCGAATGGTTCGAAGTCATGCGTGCCAACGAGGCGTGCGGCGCCCTGCTGCATCTTTTCAACATCGAGTTGATGGTGCGTCGTCCAGACGGTTCGTCTGTCGAACAGAGGTCTGATCACTCTGCCGTACTGGATCACGTAGCGGTATTTCTTGATTCGAGCGTTGGCGATGGGATCGAAATGATCGGGCACGATGTCCGCCGCAAGGACCTGCAGGTCATCGGGGCAACGCGAAGTGATGGCTCGGGCGAGTCGTTCTACGGGTATTTCAGTCGTGGTCGAGAATGCGGCGACCTGTCCTATTGCATGGACCCCTGAGTCGGTCCTCGACGCGCCGACCAATACCACTGGTTCTCTTACGACCTTGCTCACCACGGATTCCAGAACGCCCTGGGCTGTTCGAAGCGGGGGGGCGTCCTTCGGCTCCTGCTTCTGCCAACCGTGGAAGTCCGTGCCTTCATAAGCGACGATCAGGCGATAGCGAGCCATCGATCAGCTCAGTGCCCGAAGAGATCGACCTGCGGAAACATGCCCTCTTTCTCGAAGTATTCGAGAGCATCATCAACCGAAGGGAAGATCTTGGTCGCGGTTTCCGTGATGAAGGGGCTTGGGGCCTTCGATGGCTTCCAGACCACGTAGACTTCCTTGGTGTGTTCGAATGCGTGGTGAAGTTCGCGCTCGACGCCACTGGACAGTCCCGGGACCCCGCCTTCAAGTTCTGGGATGTACGAGACGATCATGTCGGATTGATCTACGAGTTTGAAGTCCCTCATGTAGATCTGGCCGTCGATGTCTCCGGCGATGTCGAGGACTTCACGAACCGGAAGTCTCATCTCATCATTTCCGGCTCGGCCCCCGAAGGTGTGATTCTCGATGGTGACCCAGTCCTTGCCGTCACGTGCAGCGTCAAGTGCTCTGTCAAGCAGCAGCTTCTCGTCGACGTCGGCGGGATCGAATGCGATGAAGTGCTCTGCGATCGACGCTCTAAACGCATCGATCTCCTCGAGGATGTCTGGCATGTTCACGACATGGCTCATGGGGAAGGATGGATACACTTTGCGAACGTCGGGTCTGGTGACCATCTTGATGCAGGTCTCGACCGTGTCCACATGTCGGCCGCGGCTCAGAATGTAGAAGTCGTTGTGGCATCCCATCGCATTGGCCAGAAGCTCCGTCGCCAGGATCTCCTCTTCACGCCACACCATGCAATCCTTGAGGGTCGCATCGATGTCATGCTCCTCGTGAAGTCGTTGATGCACGGTCTCGACGTTGTCCACCAGGCAGATGAACATGTCCGGCTTGAGAAGACTCATTTGATCGAAATCAAACGCGCTGAACAGGCCGTGGTGCCATCTGAACGTGGCATGGGTGTTCACGATGATGTTTTCGTGCTCGCTTGCAGGTGAACTGCTCGAGATGATGTCCTTGAATGCCGCTCTTCTGAGGCTCGCCAGTCGTGAGATCGGCAGGTCGAGAATTCTACCCGGTCGGACGTCCAGCGCCTCGTTGTACATCATGCTGCCAACATTGAAGAGGTCGATCTTCCCGCCTCTTTCACCGGCCTGTTCACAGACTGCTTCAAGGTAAGGGCGTTTGTCGACACCGATTTGTCCTGTCACCACGGCACGCATTGTAGGCCTCCATTTCAGATCACCCAAGGGTACTCAACCTGTGGGTTTGTTGCCTCTTTGTTTCGATATTGCCCGCAGCCATGCCATCTTCTCGCGTGGCTTTGGTCCAGACGATCGTCTTCCCGATACCAGCCATGACACGATGCTCGTCAGCGCGATGATCCCCGCGACCACGCCCAGAGCGGTGAATATCGTCGTGGAGAGCGATTCACCTGCGATCTGGCGACCGATAAGTATTCCAAGTGTGACCTGTAGTGAAGTCGTGACTGCACACATGATCAGTTCGATGATGGTGAACTTCTTCCACGGCATGTGAAGAATCCCCGCGACGGTGAGTGCGGGCGAGCGGGTGCCCGGAATGAACCGTGCAAGAACCAGCACGCCAGCTCCTCGTCGATCGAACTGGTGCTTGACCTGCAGCAGTTTCTTCGGATGCGCGAGTTTCTTGAACCATCGTCTGTGAAGGACCTTCTTTCCGAGGGTGCGACAGATGGAGAACCACAGATAGTCACCGCCCAGAACGCCCACGTAGGCTGCGATGTAGGTCGAGGTGATGGCCAGATCCCCTCTGCCCACGAAGATACCTGCCGGAATGTTCACGACCTCCTCGCCGATGGGAATGCCCACTCCTGATGCAAGGAGAAGTGCGATCATCGCCCAGGGCCCGTATTCCCTGATGAACTCAGTGAATCCTGAACTCGAGCTCTCAGCTCCCGAGTCCGCGGTCATCATCAGGAGTGCTTCAAGGTTGGTCGAGTGGAGGATGTCCAGCAGTATCGTCATATACTCTGAATTGTAGCTGCCATGGGGAAGTTGGTACGAGTGACTTCAGCCGTCCTGGATTCATTCCGTGGGAAAAAGAAGCACGACGGCATGGACCTCGACCGCACGTCCTTCGCCGACGGCATCAACCTCTTCGTGGGTCTTCGCTTTGACATTCACCTGTTCTCTCGATGCCTCGAGCGTTTCGGCGAGATTCTGTCTCATCTTGTTCTTGTGTGGACCGATTTTCGGTTTCTGACAGATGATCGTCACATCCAGATTTCCCAGCTCGAACCCGGACTCGACCATTCGTCTGCCGGCCTCCCTGAGGAACATCGTCGAGTCACCGTCGGCCCATTCCGAAGCATCGTCCGGAAAGATCTGGCCGATGTCTTCCTCTCCCAGAGCACCCAGCAACGCGTCGGTTACGGCGTGGAAGACGGCATCTCCGTCAGAGTGGCTCACCGGGCCTTTTTCGTGCTCCAGGGTCACCCCGGCGAGAATGAACGGCCTGCCCGGTCCTTCCGGATGCTGCATTTCAAGGCGATGGAGGTCATATCCATGTCCGATTCTGGGGATTTGGCTCTTCATGCCCCCAATTTACCTTCTCCAGCACTCCAAATGCGAACGCATTTGGGGGGCACTTGCCGATATGGTGTCCATAGATTGATTTTCAGGGTCATCGGTCAGTCGTGATCGCCCTGAGGGGTCAGTGAGAACAATGAGGTGTCTTGATGAAATTCAGCCGTCTTTCCCCGATTCGTACCGCCGGCATCCTGACGATGGGCATCATCGCTTTGGCTCTCAGTGGATGCTTCAATCCCAACGGGGGTACCACCGGATATTTCGCCTACATCTCCACGCCAATTTCTCCCAAGACCATCGTGATCTCCGAGTTGCGCACCGGTCAGCCGATCTTCGTGAAGGAAATTCCAGTTGGAAAGCAGTTGAATTTCCGTTGGATTTCAGATGGCGGTACCGATCCCCTGTACAGCCCCGCACTGCTCGAGTGGACGATCACCGAAGCTGGAAACAATGCGAGTCTCCTCGACAACCAGATGAGTTCTCCCGCGGAGGAGACCTGCAAGATCACCGTCGAGATTCGTGATCCCGAGTACCCGGCGGTCCCGGATGACCAGAGATACCGCGTCGACAGTGAAGACGAGGCTGATGAGCTTCCCGAATCGAAGTCCAAGCGAATCTACGAGTGACTCGAGGTGTTCCGAGGTCACGGGCTCGGAACATGAACCATCATTTTTTCAGTGAGCCAAGAGCGGATTCGACGGCCTTCTTGAAGGCTATTCCTCGCTCCTGGTAGTCGTTGAACTGATCCCAACTCGCACATCCGGGTGACAGAAGCAGAACATCACCCTCTTCGAGGTGCCTGCTCGCCTCTTCGACGGCATTGGAAATGGTGTGGCATTGGATCGCATTCGCACCTCCTGAGATCCGTGGGCCCGTCTGGCCCACGCAGTAGAGACCTCCAAGACTGTTGCTCAGCGATGTGATCTGGGAAAGATCGGAGCCCTTGTCATAACCTCCTGCGATGAGGTGGATCCTTCCCGGATCATCAAACGCTTCAACCGCTTTTTGTGTCGCAGCGGGTGTCGTGGATTTCGAATCGTCCACCACCAGAATTCCCGATGAGGTTCCAAGAGGTCTCAAGCGGTGTTCCAGTCCGTCGAAATCATCGATCAGCGTGGTGAGCGAGCTCGCGAATTCCATCCGATCTTTGGGGTCTGAGACCAATGCGGCCAGGGCGACGCAGGCCGTCACTGCATTTTCTCTCTGGTGCGCTCCCGGGAGTGATGTTCGAACCCGGTCCAACAGGGTGTTGCGAAGAGAAACCGTCCAGTCATCTTCGGGCGGGTGCCACCAGCCGGACTCGCAGGAAGTCCCGTGAAGTTCATCTATGGAACTTGAAACGGAGTCGGCTCCGAATGGTGGGACGTAGAGGCGGCATTTTCGAATCACCGATTTGCTGTCGATGTAATGTTCCAGCGACTCGTGCCAGTCGATGTGGTTTTCATCCAGTCCGGTCAGAATGCCGACTTCAGGTTCAAAGGTCACCAGGCCCTGGCGAAGCCAGTGAAGCATGAAGCTCGACAGTTCGAGCACCACGACATCCGCTTCGGCCAGCTCCTCGTCCTCGTGGTTCAGCAATGACCCGCCGATGTTTCCGCCCAGAAGGCATTTCATGCCGGACCTTCGAGCGAGGTGTGCGATCATCGAGCAGGTGGTGGATTTCCCGGCAGAACCTGTGACGGTGACCACCCGGTGCTGCTTCAGAGTTCGCAGGCGCTCGAATAGCAGCTCCATCTCCGTGCAGACCGTCAGTCCAGAATCGTACGCCCGTTTGATGTGGACGTTGTTCCATGGTGTCGGTACTGCAGGGTTGACGACCAGAAGGTCGCTGGTCTCCATCGGCACTTCGTCGTGCCCTCCAAGCATGAACTGGAGGCGGTCACGGTTTCTTTCTCCGGACAGAGCATTGATCTGGTTTGCAAGCTCCGATTCCGATGCCTGGTCCGTGACGATCACACGCATTCCCTGATTCAAGAGATATCGAGTCGCGCCGAGGCCCCCTCCGAATCGACCGAGGCCCATGACGATGGCTGTTCTGTCTTCGTCCAATGCGAGCATGTGCCGAGTCTAGCACTCTTCGGATCGAAGGTGATCATGGATCGCTTCCGTTACAATTCCTGCATGGAATCAGAGAAATCAGATCCATCCGAAGCAGATGAGTCTCGTTCGAGGCATCTTCTCCCCTACATCGCCATCGCGTCCTCGCTCGTGTTGTGCTGTCCCATGACGAGTCTGATGGGCTTCGTCCTGGGACTCATCTCGCTCAGGCGAATTCAAGCCTCCCACGGGAGGCTCGGTGGGCGGACGATCGCGAAGATGGCGATGGCACTGGGGCTCATCATGGTCCCGGTTCAGTATTTCATTCTCGATGCATTTCAGAAGATGAACGAGCGTCTTCTGCAGGAGGGTCTCGAACACTCGATGTCGGTCGTCTTCGACGTGGACTCGCAAGATCGCTCGGATGACCTCCTTCGTGTGTTCAGTTCACTCGATGGAAAACGTCCATCCACCGCTGAAATCGATTCCTTCGTCGAACGCGCCACATCCGAGCTTGGTCCTTATCAAGGTCTATCGGTGATCCGAAGCACGCCCGGGGAGTCGGGTTTTCTGGATCGAAGCTACGAAATTGCCGTGGGCTTCCGTTTCACTGCCCGAACCGTCACCGGTGGTGTCGAGTGTCTCGTGATTCCATCGGGAACCAGCCTTCCTCATTCGATTCTCTTTCAACGCATCGAAATGCAGGTCCTGCCCGAGAGTGCGCTGATGCTTCCAGCGTCGACCCCCGGGTCGACCAAAAACGGTGATCCACCCGATGGAGATCCTGATGGACAGGCTCCTGACCAGTCTCAGTCGACAGGAAGTGAGCAGTCATGATGGAGGCATCCTCGCCCGTTGAATCCGACGCTTCCGGATCGTTGTTGTCAGAACTGCCTTCGCGTCTGGCGGTTCTTTCGCTTGCGGCCGGTCTGATCTTCTGTTGCCCGCTCACCGGACTTCTGGCTGTCGCCACTGGTGGTGCCGCACTCTTTCTCGGGCATTCTCAAGAGGTCGCTCCCTGGCGTCGTTACGCCTGGATTGGAATCATGCTGGGCTTGATCGGTTCACTTCTCACGCCTCTCACGGCATGGGGTGTCAGTGGGTGGTGGGAACGCGAGGGGCGGATCCTCTTCTCCGGGCCGAACAACGCTCTCTACGAGCTTTATCAGGACGGGCCCGCAGGATTTCTCGATGAGTTTGAATTTGCCGGCGAGAGGCCATCTGAGGCCTCTGCAGAGTCCTTCAAGGAGCTTCTGCAGTCCCGTCACGGTGTATTCATGAGATGTCTTTCCGACGCACCTCCGGCACTCGAGGGGACTTCTCCCTGGAGTCTTGATGAGTACGTCGCTCAATTCAAGACGGCAGACGGGACCAGTGAGATCCCCGTTTCCATCGGACTGATTCGGACTCCATCGGATACGCTGAGACTCGTCTGGATCGAATTTGATTCCGACTCGGAGGCGCCTCTCCGATTTCCATCGACCAGCAAGGAGGCCGGCGAGTGAGTGAACCAGTCATTCAAACCAGGGAATTGATCAAGCGCTTTGGAAAGCAGACCGTTCTCAAGGGCATCAACCTCGACGTCATGCAGGGTGAAACGATGGTCGTGATGGGGGGATCCGGTTGTGGCAAATCCACCATTCTGAGAATGATGATCGGTTCCTTGATGCCGACCTCCGGATCCGTTGAGCTTTTCGGGCAGGATCTCGCCACCCTTGATGAGACCTCGCTCAACGAGACTCGCAAGCGATTCGGAATCCTGTTTCAGTCCGGTGCTCTGTTCAATTCGATGAGCATAGCGGACAACGTCTCGCTTCCGCTCCATGAGCATACGGATCTCGATCCACACATCATCGACATCCAGGTGAAGATCAAGCTCGAGCTCGTGGGACTTCGTGAACATGCATCCAAGTATCCATCTCAGATTTCCGGTGGCATGAAGAAGCGAGCGGGACTAGCCCGTGCACTCGCTTTGGATCCACAGATCCTCTTCTACGACGAGCCTTCCGCCGGCCTCGATCCAGTGACCTCGGCGGAGATCGATCAACTGATGCTCGACCTCACGAAGAAACTTGGCGTGACCAGTGTCGTGGTGACTCATGAAATGGATTCCGCGTTCACCATTGCCGATCGCATGTGCATGTTGGACAAGGGGAGGGTGCTTCGGATCGGAACTCGTGACGAGTTCGATGCCTTGCGCACGTGTTCCGACGCGGATGCGCCAGCTCTTCCCGACGACGACCGCCTGATCCGCCAGTTCCTTCGTGGTGACCCTCTTGGTCCTTTGACCGAACGCCGAGTCGATGATGACTATGCCGAGGATCTTCTTGGCATCCCGCTTTCAGGGGTGGTCAATACGCCTGCGATCGAACCCACCCGTTCTCGAAGTCGTGCGTCTTCTTCATGATGAACAGAGGCGTTTCCATTCAGGAGACGCCTCTGTTCATCATGTGATTGATTGCATCCCGACTCAGGGGCAGCTGCCCCAGGCAGCAAGGACCATGGCCAGGTCCGAACCGGTGGTGGTCCCATCGCCATCGATATCGCCGGCGAGCAACCCCCAGTTTCCGAGCAGGAATGCGAGATCGACTCCATCCACGTTGCCGTCCGAATTGTAATCTGCGGGGCATGGTGTCTGTTTCTGCGATGAGTTTGTGATGGTGATCATGTCGATGTACCAATCATCCGTCGTAGAGCTCCCTTCCGTGATGAACCGAAGGCGGAACCTGGCGGTCTGAGCATCGGCAGGCATGAGGTACTCTTGGAAGACGAATGCCGTCTGGTTGGTGCCATCAGAGATGATCGAGTCCAGGGTGACCCAGTCGTTGGAGGAGTTCACATATTCCACTCGAAGTGATTTGCCCGCTTCCACGCCCTTGTGCTGGGTGTGGAAACCCAGGTACATGGGGCTGAAGTTGGAAGCGTTCATTCTCTGGCTTCTGATTTCATCATCCGAATACTCTCCGCTGTTCACGGAGTCGAGGTTCAGAGATCGGGTGCCATCCACCTCGCCCGTCGCATTGGTGGTGCTGATCCCTCCTTTGTTGTGGGGCCACACCAGGAATGAGATTGACGCTTCGAAACTTTCTGAGAATGGGAGTTGGATGTCCTCTCCCACGAGTGTGTCGCACGTTGCAGAGTTGTGGTATCCAACGATCGAGTTCACTGCGCAGGTCTCGAATTTCAAGTTGCTGCCGCTGATCGAGTCGCACCCGCCTGCGGACGAACACATGATGCGGCAAGGCTGAGACGAGCAGCTTGAAACCTGGTCGCAGTGTTGTGCACTGAAATTGTGACCAAGCTCATGGACAGAAACCGCGACTCTGAAGGTCAGGTTCGAAGTCCACTTGCTTTCAACCATGGCAAATGCAAGGTTCTGGTTGCAGACAGTCCCGACGTAAGCGAGTCCCAGCACTCCATTGGAGACATTTTTACCAGTGAAGATGTGTGCGACATCCCTCTTGATCCTGTATTCGGCATTGGCTGTGCTGGACCATCTCTGGCGAAACTCGGTCAGGATGGTCTCTGCATTTGTCGAGCTTGAGTATGGGTCGCTGGGGCTCGCCCGAATCACGATGGTGGTCAACTCGAAGTTGATCTGAACATCGTCCTCGTAGATGCTTTCGGAGATGTTCCATATGAATTCCACGTCGTTCAGCGTGGAGTCCACGTTCGATGAGTTTTTTACGAAGAATTCGTAGTCTGTGTCGGTCCCGATCTCGAACAGACGAAAGCCACCCCCGGCCAGTCCGCCTTCATCATTGGAGGCGTCCTCGTCGAGTTCCGAATAGTCGTCATCTGTGAAGACATTGCCGCACCCGAATCCTTCGGGGACCACGTAGGAATCGGTGAGGACGACGTGAGTCCGTTCGCTCGCACCCTGGACGTTGGCCGCCATTTCATCCGCATTTTCAAAGCTTGCCAGTGGTTGCACAAACCATGTGCCCTCGTCGTCTCCAAGATCGATCATGGCATGCAGACCGTTTTCAAGCAGTGAGGCTCGGACTCTTGAGTCTTCAACACCCTGGACGGCTCCCTTGTAGGTTCTTGCATCCGACGGTTTGATCTCATTGAGTTGGAGCCCGTCGTCGACCAGGACCTTGAAGTCAGGTCCGCGCAGGGAGTAGCGGCTGACTTCAATCTGATGCTTCACACCCTCGATCTCGATCATCATGCTGAATTCAGCAGGAAGTTCTTCCCCTGGCATCTCGAGATCGATCAACTCGAACTCCGGTGCCGCAGGTACGGTCATCGCTTCCTTCTGGGTCAGGTGCCCTGTCAGCGTGATCCTGTCGGACGCCTGGGACGCCGCGCTCGACATGGTCAGAACGGTCAGTGCGGTGAGGGGCTTCAGGAGCCATTGCGAGCGTTGCAACATGATGTGTTCCGTTGTGTCTGGTGTGTGATGGTCGAGCTAACCAAATATAGCCCTGGAATGTACCTTGGCCATGAAAATGGTAAACAGTTGATTTACTTTCAAGTCATTTGACGGCTTGCAGTCGGCCAATATCGAGCTCAGAAGTCGTTTTGTTCAATGAACAACGGGACAGAATCAGATCCTGTCCCGTTGTTCATTTTGTTTCAATGAAACGCCGGAATGCTTTCTTGGATTACAGTCCGCCGTTCAGCTGGCTGTTGCAGCCCCAGTCACCAAGCACGATGGCGAGGTCGGTACCTGATGTCTGGCCGTCATCATCGAGGTCGCCTTCATCGTTGTTGCCCCAGAAGGCAAGGACGATTGCGAGATCCTGGCCGTTGACGACATTGTCGGAGTTTATGTCCCCGAGGCAACCTGGGCCAGCGGAGGCGTTGGGGACGACGATATCAATCGTGACTTCCGTTCCCGTCTTGAATGTGGTCAGCGTGGCTTCACCAAGAACCGGTGGGTCAGAAGTGTCGAAGCTGAAGGTATGGGTCGTGTTCCAGCGCAGTGCGTTCGCTTCAGGGTTCTCTGCGAATGTGTCGCTGCTCCACTGGAGGGTGCTGTTCGATGAGTTGTACCCGACGTCCCATGACTCGTTGGCATAGACCTCGTTCGAGTGGTACACGGCGAATGCCTGTTCAGCGTTTTCAAAGGTCCCATTCAGTGGAAGCTCGAAGCTTTGGAATGCATCATCACAGTCCTGGTTGTAGACCGCGTATTCGTAGTGCCACATGCCGTTGTCCAATTC
>MDTG01019468.1_pt1 | contig 20131 bp, 5 predicted proteins | sample 811421 | NCBI WGS metagenome assembly MDTG01 (sample SAMN05326645, study PRJNA326480) | marine metagenome | isolation source: seawater | place: Pacific Ocean: South East | collected 2011
ATGACAGAGCATTCATCCGTTATGATGAGTATTCTAACACTTGGAACCAAGCATCATTAACTGATGCATTTGCGACTGTTCCTTATCACACCAAGGGTGATAGTTATTGGAAGGATGACTGGAGAAACTTCCACGTTAGAGCATCAGATGATGCTTTCATCCAGAACGTTTCTATCTTCGCTGTTGGTTTCGCAGATCACTTCCTGATGGAAAGTGGTGGTGATATGTCTATCACCAACTCGAACTCTAACTTCGGTAATACTTCACTACACGCTATTGGTTTCAAAGGTTTCGCCTTTAACCAAGATAAGGGTGGTTACATCTCTGATATCATTCCACCAAAGATCGTTGAAGAATCTATTTCAACTATCAAGAGGACACAGTATTATACTATTGATATTCAAGGAACTATTCAAGATCCAAACAACTTTACTAAGTTGTTCTTAGGTAGTGAAGATATCAATACTCCTATCGATCGTCCTGCTGTATCGATTGGTGGTTATAGACTCGGTGCTAAAACTGATGAAAAATTATATGTTAAACTAGATCCAGCAACTGCTGGTGGTACTGAAGAGTTTAATGTAACACTAGAACCAACTGGTTTTGTTAAGTATGTTGCTGCTCCACAGATTCTAAATCCATCTGGATTCTCAATCAATAGCACTTTTGCTGATGCTGCTAACTTAATTGAAAGCAACCGTCGCATGATCCAAGAGGAAGTCTTTGGATATATCATTGAGAAGTATCCAAGACTACAGAATATTTCTTATGTCAATCCTGGTAGAGATCCTCAAGCAAATAGATATGTTGACGCACGTAATTTAATTAATCAGAATAGACAGGAAATTATTCAAGATACGTTTATTTCTCTGCAGCAATATGATACTGATAGTGATAACACTATTCAAACCGATGATATTGGTGAGATGGTGGATGCAATTGCAGAAGACCTTAGAGATGGTGGTAATTCCAACACTATCAATTTACTTAATACATATTTCGCTGCAGATGGTTCATTAGATAAGTATGGAAGCGATCAAGAAAACTTTATTTGGGCGTTATCTAGAGCAAGAGACTTGTGTAAGCAAGCAATTGGTAATCTACTATCAGTCAAGGCAGACATTTATGATCCTAGTGGTGTAGCGCCAGACTTATCACTTAAAACTAATGTCCCTAGTGGTTCTGTCACAAATGGCAAGACAGGTTCTCAGGCAGAAATCGATGGTGATACAACAAATGGTGTAACAATTGACTTAGCTAATAAAGATGCTAAGAGATTTAAGACTACCTACAATCTGATCGAACAGAATAAAGACTTTATTAGTGATTCTGCACTTGCTGAGATTGCAGTATATGATACTTCTCCATTCTTTACTTTCCCTGGTGACCCTGCTGAAGAAGCAAGATCTAGATATAAGACTGCATATCGTTTTATCAGACGTACAAAAAACTCTGCAATAAATGAGGGTATCACTCAGGTCCAAACACAATATCCCACATTCGTATTCCCAGGTGGTACTACCGAGAAGTGTAAGAGAGATTTAGGATATTTTATTGATGCTATTGGACTTGATATTTACTTTGGTGGTAACCAAAGAACTAGAGAATTCATCCAGTATTACTTCTTAGGAAATAATAATCCTATTGCTAATGGTTTGTCTGGTGAAAATAATGAAAGCGTTGCTGCATTTAGAGCGGTAAGAGATTATCTACAGAAAGCTGTAAGAAATGAATTACCAGAATATCAAGACTTGAGCGTTAGTTCTGGTGAATCTGTATATGGAGACGGTAATGGTGATGTTATAAACACAGATGTTACTGCATGTACTGACGTTCAGAATGCTATTTCATCCTTAACTTCTATTGTAACTCAGTGTATACTTGATGATTCTTCATCTTCTCTGAATGATGCAAACAATCCTAACTATGTTCCTCTAACCGTCTCTGCTTATACCGCTGGAGAGCAGAACTGTCGTGATGACATCGGACATATTATCGATGCAGTTCAGCAAGATTTATGGTTTGGTGGCAATGAATATTCAATTGCAGCTGCTAAAGCATACTTCGACAAGGATGGTGTTCCTATCCTTAATGGATTAACTGGAGAAACTCAGCAAGGTATTGTAGCATACAAGAGAATTGCTGATGGACTTAACTTAGCAATCAATAATCAACTATACTACAAAGATCTAACTATTACCTTGGATGCAGTTGGTGACCCTCCAATTGTATCTGACATGAATGCTGATGCATATAATCTTGTCATTGATAATAAAGAGTTCATTGCTAAAGAAGCATATGAGCGTATGAAGGCAGCATATCCTGCTTATCAACCACAAGCAACAAATACAGAGCAAGATTGTTTAGACGACGTTGTAAACGTCCTTGATATGATCATGTATGATGTTAAGTTTGGTGGTAACGCTAAAACTTATGATTCTGCAGAAGTTTATGTCACAAATGTGATGCCTTTCTTCGGCAATGATAAGGAAACAAAAGAGTTTCAACCAACTGATGTAGATTATACTCCTGCTTCTGGTGTAGTAGTATTAACTATTCCTAATCATGGAATGACTACTGGAAACTTTGTTAAATTTGCGCCAGAAAGCATGGTGTTTACCTGTGCTACTGACAATAATGCAACTCAACACTCTTATCCTCGTGTTGGTGATGGAAACTATGACACATGGATGCAGATCACTGGTTCTACTTCATCTACTATTACAGTAAATGTTGGTAATTCAAGTGATGTTTCAACACACACATTTATCTCTGCTGCTCCAAACTCTGTTAAGTATGGTGTTAGTGCTCAAACATTTATTGATCCAGAGCGTGATGAAGCTGCTAATGTTTTCGATCAAGTAATCCAGATTATCCCTGACATTCTTAGGAATACTGCTGTTGGAATTAGTTCTGCTAATACTCTCACACAAAAATTTGATCCAACTATTACAACTGATTGGGAAACTCCGGTATGTGAGAGTGCAATTTTAGCAACGCAAACTTTACTTGGTATCATTACTCAAGCAATTGGATCTGATAGTGGAGTTGGCAACTTAAATGGTGTTGTTAGATCTCAACCAACCCAACCATCTACATCTTCTGTATTACCACAACCTGGTGGATACATTGCAGGTAACTGTTCTGATGTTGTTTCTGCTGTTAATACTCTTATTAGTATTATATGTGACACTGTTTCCGAAGGCACTCTAGATTCTCTTCCCCCATTAAGCAATGGTACATGGGATTGTGCTAACGTTCGTGGAACGATTGAAACTTTATTTGATATTGTTATTGATTCTATTGCTTCCTCTTCTCTAGCAGATTTACCACCTATTAATGTTGGTGGATTTACTACTGATGCAGAACAATCTAAGTGTTTCCGTGATGTATCTTACATCGTTGATGCCGTTGTGTCTGACCTTAGACTTGGTGGTAACATTAACTCTGTCCAAGCAGGTGAAGCATACTATGTTGGTATGGATCTAGAGTATATTGATGGTGAAAAAGCTGAAACTCTAGATGCATGGAATTATGTCGGACAAATGGCAACTGCTGCCATGAGAAACTTCGACTTCCTCGCATTCAATTGTAGTACTACTCAAGGTTCTGCAATTGTTGATGTTAATGATACTCGTGGAATCTTGGTTGGTATGAAAGCCACTGTGTATGACACTAATTCATATGTTAATGGTCTCCTACAAGATGGTTCTATTCCAAATTATCAAACTATTCCACCAAGTACTTACGTTAAGAGAATTATTGATAATACTCAAATTGAACTTGGTACTTTATTTTCTAGATTTGATACCGGTGCAGTACAGGCAGCGTCACAAACAAGTTCTACTGTTGACATTTACTTCACATTTGAAAACGGTCAGTGGGCGGATACCCTACCCAAGACTGTTGTTGTGGGACCAGCAGGAACTGGCGAAGACGTTATCCAAGATACTCTAACATCTCCTACGCGAAGAGAGTGTGCTGGTACTGCTGATGCAATTGAAACACTGATCGGTAATATCACAACTATTATTAATAACGGTGTTGGATCTGTTGATAGACAAAATCAAACTGCGAGTGTATCTCTATTTGCGTCAAGATCAACAGTATTCAGTATTAATACAACTGGTTATGGTGCTTCTAATCCACATAACTTTGAGACAGGAACACCCGTAAGATTGGTTCCACGTCCTCGTTTTGATGTTGCTAAAGGTCAGTATGTTGACGTTGATAAGCGTCTTGTCAGACTACCTAAAGGATTTGAAACTAATAGAACTTATTATGTAATCTCTCCTGGTAGAAGAACACAACCAGAAGATTATAGTAGCACTACATTCTTTAATGGTAGCGATCAAACAAAACTGATGCTTGCTACCTCTAAGGAAAATGCAGCTGCCGGTATTTACATCTATGCATCTGAATCTGAGAGCATCGATCCTAATGTAGAGATTGATATCTATCAGTTCATTCTAGATCAGAAATATGACCTACACAAGTATACTTGTATTTTAGCAGGTGGTGGTATTCAATCAAATGTTTCACACGTTTTTGATGTACCATTTTCTTCGGTAACTCCACAGAAAGTATTCTTTAGAGCAATTGAAGGAAAAACTTTACCAACTGTTTCTAGCACATATTCAAGTGACTCTGATATTGCAGTAACTGATTCTGCATCTGCAGACTTTGGTAGAATTGATAAGACTAAAGAGTTCTTTGTTCGTTATCAAAATGATAACGTCTTTACAATTCACAAGACACATGCTGATGCGATTAACAATGTAAATGACATTACATTTACTTCAGGTCAGACAGATTCGTTTGAAGTCTTTGCTAACAAACGTGCTACTCCTGTTAAGTATGATCCTGCATTCAGTAATGGTATCACAACAACTGGTAAGTGGTATATTAATTGTAGAGATGAAGGATCTAATAGTGTTCCTCAAAATATCAGAGCAGAAAATATTCTTGCAAGAATTCAGCAATCTGATTACTCTGATCGTCCAAGATCTACAGATATGTGGTTCACACGTTTAGAAGATAAGCGTGAAGCAGATGAAAGAACATATAAACTACGTTATGTTATTCCTAAGTATCTTGAGAACGCAAGAGATCCTATCAACGGATTTGCAATCAAGACAAGAACTGATGACACTCGTAAGTTAGTACCACAAAAAGTTGTACTAAAACCTGTTGCCGGAACAGTATATGGTGCTCGTTTTGAGAACCCAGTACAAGCAGGTGAATACATTGGATTTACCAAGGAAGAAGTTAATTCAGCAAGTCTTAACCCAACCAACACATACGATCCATTCAAGAAGGATCAAACAGGTTCTGGTATTGAGTACAGATCGTTTGCAAGATTCTCTTCTGGTATTAGAGCAACTATTCAATCTGGACGTTATGTCGAAGACATTGCAAATCCAGAAATTAAGTATCTAGAATTGACTCTATTTGATCATGGTGTTGATACTTTAAATTTCCCTGGTTTAAGAAACGAGTCCTTTACTACAGTTAAGATTGATGCACCTCAAGGTGGAGATTGGATAACCAATAAGACTCAGAGTGTTGCTGCTAACCAAATTCAATGGACTGGCAATTCTTCTGGTCTTGCTAACATCCATGCTTATTACACTGTTAATGGCGAACATTACCTCATCATTAAGAATATTCGTGGTGGTAAACTAGAATATAGTGAGTACTATAACACAAGGTTTACTCAGGGTGCAACATTTGCTGATATGCTGGAAGACCAGGATATGGGGAAATCGTTACCTCTAAAAACACATATCGCAAAAAATTATCCCCAATATTTTTACAAGCAAAACGGCGCTAACGTTTATACTATCACTCCTGGTGATCGTATTCAAGACGACTCTGGTATTGAATACTATGTTGATAGTGTTGAAGATACAGGTATTATCGATGATACATTCTATGTCTTCAGTTATGAGACACTACAACGTAGAATCGCAGGTCAGCAAGATGGTGTCTACTATCTCTCCTGTTTACGTGGTAACATTTCTCCATTCCCGACAGGTGCTGGTGTTGCAGACAACTTTAAGAAGTTTAGATTCTCGCAACCGGTTAGCAGCTTATATCCTTTAGATTACAAGAATGATCCTCTTTGGTTCCAGAAAAATGGTACTACAGCGGAAGAATTAGATCTCGCACGTCAGTTGATTGATCCACCAGCAACACTCTGTGCTGCTGATAATTACGTTCATGGTCTTGTTACAACTAATGATTACAAAAACTCTGTAACTAAAGAATTAGTTTTCGATCTTATCGAACAACCTGCATTTGCTGACAGAGATTACATTATTCAGGCACAAGAAGGTAATGCAACTTCTGGTTCCGAGGATCGTTTGATTCCTATTGCTGGCGACAGCACAGTTGTTTCCGATCAGCGTTACTATGTTGAACTTAGGAGACCTTCTATTGCTCGTGCTGGTAACCACACGTTTGAGTATCTTGGATTCGGTCCAGGAAACTACTCTACTGGTCTCCCAGCACGTCAAGAGATTGTCTTAACTCCTACTCAGGACTTCTACGCCCAAAGTAAGAAACAAGATGCTGGTATCGTCTTCTACACGGGTCTAAACTCTAACGGTGACCTCTATATCGGTAATCGTAAGATCAACGCTATTACAGGCGAAGAGACGTTCCTTGAGGCAGCAGTTTTATCTTCTGGTGATGAGGAAGATGAAGATGTAGGAAACCTCGTTACATCATTCGATACTCCTGTAACGTTCAACCAGAATATTACAGTTGTTGGTGGTGATGGATCACAGCAGAACGTATTCCAATCTCCCGTAATTATTTCCGTTCAGGATAATGATTTAACTGAAGTTCCTGATTCATTGACAATTCGTTCTAATGTTTCTTCTATTGATCCTGTAACTCAACTGGAGCAAGATGAGACATTAGATAGAACAAACTTTAGACCACCAGGTACTGGAGATATTAGACTCAGTAAAAATAGAATTAATGCTGCTGTATTTGGATGGAATGCTAGAGGTGGCGGTCAATCATATCAGATTCAGACCCATATCACAAATGGCGTTCCTTCTAATATCACACCAGATAATTCTTCTTTAGTTGTAAATGGTGGTAGTAAAGTTTACGCGAATCAGAGTGTAAATTATAGTGGCGTTTCTGCTAAAGCAGGTGATATCCTTCTTAAAGGAAAAGAAGTTGGCAAGTCTGGTTCACTTGGTTGGGTATTTGCAAATTACTTCATTGAAATTCCTTCAAACAATATCTTTACTATAGAATTTGATGGTACAAATGTAGTTAAGGTTTCATGGAGAAATAGTCTTGGAGTTGACATTCCTAATTCTACTTTGGGAATCACTTCTGGATCACAGATTAGACTATCAAACTATCCAGATACAAGATTGAATGCTGTATGGACTGTCTTTAGTCCTAATGGTGATGCATTCAATTCTAGTAATAACTACGTACATTTCCAAGTTAATGATTCAATTACAATTCTGACTCTTAACTGGACTGCAGTTCTAGCACAATCTGCTGGTGCTACGATTGAATTCTCTAATTCTAACTGGAAAGAATATGGTTTAGTTGGTGGTGAAGCATTAAGAACAGATACTGAGGTATGGGGTGACTTTAAACTAGGTATTAATACTACTGCTCGTTCTTCTCATGATGCCTCGCAAAATGCATTTGTTTCCAATGAGACAACTCCTAGAGCAAACTTAGATGTTGTTGGTACTGCATTCATTAGTGGTAAGACAATTAATTCTTATCTAACAGAAAATACTGTTGGTAAAACTGAAACTAATGAAGATAATGCTCTATTAGTTGGTGGTGATAGTCTCGATCCTAGTGATGATGCTACCTTCAGGGTAATGACTACCAATAATGGTAGAGTTGGTATTAATACAGCAGTCAATGATACTATCAACCCATTCAAATCTCTAGACAGAACCTTCGTTGTTGTTGGTGATGCTAGAATTCATGAAGATTTAGAAGTTACTGGCGACGTTCAGGTTAATGATGGTGATTTAACTACTACTAATGCTGCTTTCAACTTTGTTAATAACAATGCAAATGTATTAAACTGGGGTGGTGACGGTCAGATCCTGAACCTTGTTAATAATAGCACAATCAATCAATCAATTGCTATTGCAAATTCTTCGTCAAGTCAGTCTATTCTTATTGGTGAGGCAGCAACCAACTCTGTTCTTAAGATCCATAGAAGTAGTGATGATGCTGATGTTGATATCGCTACAGTAAGTAATGAGGTCACGTCTTCATGTAAAATTGATATTGGTGGAGCATGGCAGACGAATTCCAATACAAACTCTTACGTTAAATTTGGAACGTTCTTTGCTAATTTTGCTGGTAATCTTGAGATTGGTAGTGGATATGGTCCTGGAACCAGTGCTTCTAGAATCTACACTCAAACTAGAATTGCCAATCTCTTTGACGGAGACCAGACAAATACTGTCAATATTGCAACGAATGCAACTACGTTCACTATGGGTTCAACTGGTGGTACAAGTACTGTCAGAAACACTTTAAACGTTCTCGCTTCTGCTATTGTTGAGGGTGATATTAGACTTGATGGTGGTCTAAAAGCAGGTATTATTGAAGTTGGTCGTGGTAAATTTGGAACTGGACGTATTCCACACTCTGTTGCCGGTATTCAGAACCCAAATATTGATTTTTATCAGTATAATGATACGGGTAGGTTTATTGATACTGCTGGTGTATCCCAATGGGGTAACACAACATTCCTGGTTGCTGGCGGTCAGATTTCTTCTATCACACTTCCTGCCAATGCTAATGATAATACTAGACTAGCTGGAACATATTCTTTCCTCTCTTCTACTACAACTGGTGGTGGTGAAGGCGCTGTCTTTACTGTTAGTGTTGGTTTTGACCCAGACAGAACTATTAACGTTAGCATCGAAAGTCCTGGTGAAGGATACGCTCAGGGAGAACAGATTACTATTTCTGCAGCACTACTAGGTGGAATTGGTCCGGATCTTATCTTTACTGTTAACTCCGTAACTTCGACTGGATCTTCTTACTATCTACCAATAACTACTCCTGCGGTTAATGATTTTGCTGTTGGCGATCTCTTATTAATTGATAGACAAAATGCTATTTCACCTGATAGTATTGGGACAGGATCTAATATCATTACCGGATTGAGAGATGAATCTAGAAGTGAAATTGTTCGTATTGTTGGCATTGCTAATATTGTCAATCCTCAGGATCCAAATGGTTATAGACTAATCGTTAGCAGAGGTTCTGAAGGGACAAGTGTTAATGTAGATCACCCAGATGGTTGTGTTATTGCAAAACTTGTTAAGCAATCTAATGCTTCTTATATTACTGGTGCTGATAACGATGGTAACGGTGTTATTGACGAACCAATTGTTGGCATTGGAGATGGAGCACAGAATGTAGCGTTTGGTATTGCTGAATTTGGTGGTACTTTAAGCACAAGAGATTTCTTGAGATTAAGTGGAACTGAATTTGTTTCTGTTATCACGTTAATTTCAACTGAACCACAATCTTTGATTGTAAACGATGGTGGTAGTCCTGCATCTAATGTATTCAGAGTTGAATCTACTACAGGAAATACCACTATCCTTGGTGATGTTGGTGTTGGTGTTGGATTTGATAAGTTTACTATCGATAGTGTATTTGGTAACACAAATATTGCTGGAACTTTAACTACCGAAAATACATTAACTATTAATGGATCGAGGCAGTTAAATACTGAGTTCTTCACAATTACTGATGGTGGAGATGTTAATAATGCAGCGAGAACAACTCTAGAAGTTGATACTGCTACTGGTGATTTAGATATCTACGGTGGTAACTTTAATATCTGGAGTGCAGATGGTAATGATCCACGATTGACACTTGTTAATTCTTCTGGCGACTTTACTGTATATGGTTCTCTATCTGCTCTGGGAACTGGTACATCTACATTTGGTGGTAGTCTTAACATTTCTAATGATATTGAAATTAGGGGTGGAGATCTAACAGTTTATACTAAGACTGCAAGAACTGGTCTTCCTAGAAATGCTCCTAATAATGTAAGAAATGTTGGAGACGTTATTTTCTCTGTAAGTGATGATGGTGGTGTTAATGTTGCTGGTATGCAGGATTACTTCACCCCAACTGGTGGTCGTAGATGGGAATATAGCGCAGATTCTGTTGTTAGTGCTGAATCTAATGTCAATTACTTCTTGAACTGTGTTGGTAATACACTCGTTAGATTACCTGATAATGCTGAAATGGGCGATATGATTAGGATTATAGATATAGGTGGGGCCCTTACATATAACTTGTCTCTAATTATTAGAGCACCTGATGATATTGGAGTTCAAGGTTCGACATCTAATACTGGAACAGCAATGATTTCTGGTATTGGTAATTCAAATCTATTGAACTACAATGGTGGCGAATTAGTCGTACAAACACCAAGAGCTGGATTGGCATTAGTATTTGCGGGTCCAATTACCTCTACTAATGATCCTGGCGCTCCATCTTCGCAAGTTGGTTGGTATCTATTGGACGTATAAGAGATGTCATTTTATCAAGAAACAAAATCCATGAGAGGTGCCGTTATCGGCACCATCATGCCATGGACGGGAGGACTCAGTAAAATTCCCGATGGGTGGATTATTTGTAATGGAACTGAAGTTGAATCTAACTTATATCCTTTGCTAACTCAGACTATTGGTGATACATATCATTTATCTGGTGATACAAATTTAACCGGTAATTTTCCATTTTATGATGGAAACTCTACGATTACTCTTCCAAATCTTACTGATGGAAGAACTTTAATGGATATGGAAGCAAAATATTTTGCTGGTGGTGCAGAACCAAGAGATAGTCCTCCCGAACAAGATGCTGATGCTGGAAATTTAATTATTCCATTTATTGGAGATAATCGTGATAACAATGATATCCCCAGAGTTTTTGCTGGAGACAAAGCATTAAAAACTGATGTTGAATTTACTCTTCCTGTTGAAGATAGAGTTGGTTATGGTGGTAATATTCGCGGCAATACTATTATTCCTGGTATTGGCGAGAAAGTAATGTATATTGGTGGAAGGAAATTAGGTCATCAACATATTAGAGCTCATAACCATCCAGGATCTTATGAGACTGTTTCTTTTGCAAACAACAGTCAACCTGGTGGTGGTGTTGTTCCTTGGGACTATATTCAAATGCGATGGGCTTATCGTATTTGGAACGTGACTGGTGAAGAAGAACATAGTTCTGCAGGTGGCGCTGACGGCATGAGAGCAATTTATAGGTGGTTTTATAAAAATACATCAATTGAACTCATAGACGGTTCGTCAAAGAGTTCATTTGGTAATATTAGCGGATTTGGTGCCGGACCTAGAGGAAGAACTCTTGGTAGTGGTAACGTAGAGAATCCAACAATTAACTTGTCGGCACAAGGACTTAATGCAAGACCTATTTGTAATTTGAATCAGTGGCAACATGAATATCATAGTGATAATACTACTATTACCATGGGTGCAGGGGGAAGAAATTTAGAAATACCGGACGGTTATACAAATTACTATCAAGATCCAGAAGGCGGCAATAATCCTTATGGAGTTATAACTAGTAATATCACGTCCGCCTGGACTCCTGGTGGAGAATTTTCTGTCGTAGCACACGGTCATGATCCATTTGTTGTTGAGTACCAGCAGGGGACACTAAAACCAAATACAAGACTTATTGCTAATGCTGAAATTCCTATTGAGACAGAATTGGATAATGCAATCAATAAATCTGCATTAGAGATTCAGATGAATACATCACAACCATCATTAACTTGCATTTACCTAATTAGGGCTTACTAACATGGCAAATTATACTAGAGAAAGATCAAGATTTGGTGGTGTTGTTGGGAGTATGATGATTCATTCTACTCCTGGACTTGGTTTTGGTAATGATCCAAATTCTGCTGTCTTTAAAGAAAAATTACCAGCAGGATACTTGAGGTGTAATGGAGATAAGATACAAGCGAGAGATTTTCCCGCCCTTGCTGCAGTATTAGGTGTTGGATCTGGTTCTAGATTTACGAAAGATAATGTTGTATTGAGAGAAGCAAATTTGGAAATTGGTGATCCTGGTGAGTTTATACTTCCGGATTTGGGATCTAAAGTTATCATTGGCGGTGCTGGAACTGGTACATATCAAAATACTACTATTGATAGAGGTATTGAAGAAGCTAGACCTACAACCAGAGTTGGTCCACAAGTAGAAGTTATTAGTAATTTTGGTAGTAGGATTGAAACTTTTTATAATGGGAATATGACAGTAATCGGTCAATCAACTCTTCCAATGATTGGTAATCCTAGATATACTCTTGATAAAGCAACCAGTGTAGAATCGTTATCTATTAATAATTTCCAAGGACACCTTCATGGAGCAAATCAAAAATATACAAACTTTAACGCACAACATGAAGTTTCTAGTATTGGTGGTAAGGATGGTGGAAATAGACCAGCATCCAGTGGTCATGGTATAGAAAAAGGTACAACTAGAGAATGGGAAGGAGATTCTGATCATAAACATAGTATTGAACCTCCCGATGAATATCGACATAATTTTACATATTCATTCCCTGATGTAAATATCGATATGAGTGGCGTATCTGCATATGTTGATGTTGACGTTGAAGATTATGAAAAGTTAGATCAACTTATGACTCCTTTTATTCTCGTAGAATATATTATTAAATTTTAATGTCTAACTTTATAACGACATATAATACTCCAATTGATCCTGGAACAGGATCACAATCTTGGAATTTGGATCCATGGTTGCATAGTTGTCGTGTTGAAATATGGGGAGGTGGTGGTGGAGGAGAACATATTGGTGCAAACTTGACATCTACTGCCGGAAGTAATGGTGGTGCTAGTACAATATTTGGCGTTACTGCTGGTGGTGGATATGGTGGTGGTAGGAGAAATAATAATACTACTGATAAAGGAGTTGGTGGTAATGGAGGAACAGTTGATATTACTAATAATCCAAATTGGTCTAATCTTGGAGTTTCAATAACATCTCTTTCTGGAACTAGAGGTGGTATCCCAAATGGAGGAATTCCTAATAGCACTTCTTCTTCTATTTGGAGCGGTGGAGGACAGGGTGGTGCAGGATCTGATGGTGCCAGAACATATGTTTCTAATGTAACTCATGTTTTTGATAATGTAAATGACGTAAATATTGTTACAAATGTAAGTACAGATATTACAGTAGGATACGAAAATCCTACTGCTAATGGACTAAATGGTGATAGACCTACAAATGGAAAACATTATAGTATTACTTTCAATGATTCATTTATTGATGCATTTTGGACTTACTCGTTAACACACGCGCAACAGGCAGCGGGTGGTAGTACTGGAGGATCGCCTTATAGTCATTCGGGATTTAGAAACAAAACTTCTTCCGGTTTTGATATATGGTTTCAAACTTCTGGTGGTGGTAATACTTATATTAGACAATTTGAAATTATTTGTTATGGTATTAAATCAACTGCTAGGGGACGTGGAGGTGGCGGTGGATCTTATGCTACTTTTGATTTAACCAGGCAAAATTTAATTGATGCTGGTTATGATATGGAACCATATGATGAGAATGGCAATCAAAAATCAGGAGATTTATTATCATTTTTTGTTGGTTCTGGTGGAAGTTCAACTGCTACTGCTGGATCGGCGGGTAGAGTTAGAATTAAGTGGTATGAAATACCACAAGTTTATTTGAGTGCAAATAGAACGGTCATTAAGACAGGAGAATCGACACAACTTTCTTGGTATACTGTTGGCGATGCTAATGTGCTTACTTTTATTGAAGGTAATCTTACAAATGGAAACCTTACTAGTTTTACACCAGAAAATGTAGCACCAACAACAACTACGACATATAAGGCACAAGCAACAGGATTTGGTGGTACTTCTATTAATACTGAAGCAAGTGTAACAATTTTTGTTTATCAAATTCCTACAATTGACACTTTCGAGCATCCTGTAGAAGTTGATTACGGTGAGAGTCAGGTACAAATAGAGTACGATGCTAGTTATTGTGATATCTCATTAACTCTGCAGGTTAAATATAGATGGGAGTTTGGACCACAAGCAGGACTAGGATTTATTGATGGTGAGTTAATTACAATTAATGTTGATGATGTATCTCCCTTTGATACTGGTTCAATAACTAGTACGTCTGGTACTCTCGATGTTAATTTGGCATGGGATGAGTGGGGACCATCTGAAGTTGAATATACATTAAGAGCACTTGGTAGTGGATCTACAGGAGCGACACAATCAACAAAGAATACAGATGTAATTATTGATAGAACACCAGACAATCTTGGATTGGATGCAATTGAAAATAGTCCGGATAGATTAGTTCCAGATCAAGCACCTGTTATTGTTCCCGGTATAGTTGTAGTTGACGATGGTCTTCTAATCGATGATATTGATATTCCAGTCGAAGTAAAATCAAATTATAGAATTCAGGTTCAAATTAATGGTGATAATAATTGGCAAAACATTAGGGAGATTTAAATGAGTTCATCATTAATAGCGATCGATTCTTGGTATAGAAGTGTATGGCCGAGTGGATATGTCAATTGGCATAATCATATTCATACTGCATCAGAGACCGAATTAGCAGATGGAAATTGGGTAAAATATGCCGATAATGAGTTTTACTTTTTTATAAGTGCAAACAGTGCCGGAACTAACGGCGAAGTTATGAAGGAGGTTAGACGATATTTTAGTCCAACTATATCAAATCATTTATATGCAACTACTGATGCTGAACCAGATCCTAGCTACAACAGGGAAGGTAGGGTAGGTTACGTATACCAGAATAATGGAACCAATAGAACAGCGATTTATAGATTTCGTAAAAATTATAGTGGAAGTAGTGGGTACGGAGCAGCTGAAATACAATCAGGTGGTAACGTTCAAAGAATCGATAGAATTGACCATAGATGTGGTTTAACTAATATTGGTGGTGTGGATGGTTGGATTTTTGAAGGAATTATGGGATATGTCCCATATCAAAGAAGTGGATGTACAGACCCTAGTGCTAATAATTATGATGCATATGCAAACAATGATGATGGTTCATGTTCATATATTACTGCTCCAACAACATCAATAACTGCAAAAAATTCTAGTAATGTTGCAGTTACTAGCATCTATAGAGGTCAGAGTGTAAACATTGCATACTCTTCTACTAATGGTGGTACAACTATTACTACTTCTTTTACTGCAACTGCCAATGGAGTTACAACCAATCCTATTTCTAGTGTGGGAAGTAGTGGAACATATTCTTTTTCTCCAGTAGTTCAAACAACTTATAAATTTACAGCAGTGAATTCTGTAGGATCATCTACTTCTAGTGTTACTGTTAGCGTACTCAATGATAATCCTGTATTAAATTTTTATACAAATAAGACTAATAATACTCTTAACAGAGGTGAATCTATAACAATTACATGGAGTGCAACTGCAAATCAAACTATTACCAGTACCACAGTGACTGGTGTTACTAATCCAGGTGCATCTGGTAGTACAACAATAACCCCTTCTTCTCCAGGAACCGTTAGGTATGTATTTACAGCAACAAATCCTTCTGGTACTTCTTCGACATTTTTAGATGTTACTACCGTTCTTCTTGCACCAACAGCAAGTCTTACTTCAAGTGATGCTGACAATACAATTATTGCTGGTGAATCAGTAGTATTAACTTGGGAAGCTTTGGGATTTGATATTACAAGTTATGCTATGACTGGAGTAGTAAATCCAGGTGCTGGTGGTAATATTACAGTAAGTCCAACAACAACTACAACATATACGTACACTATTATAAATGATTCCGGTACTTCTAGTGATAGTATAGTTTTAACAGTATACACACCACCAACATGCACCCTTAGTGTTGATGATAATCCACTCATAGGAGGAGATAGTACAACTTTAAGGTGGCTTACTACAGGCGATGCAGATACTATTCAATGGACTCAAGGTGGTAATATAAGTGCTGCTAACGAAATAAGTGGAAACTTGAGTATTAATCCAACCAGTAATAAAACATATCAAGCAAGAGTTAGTGGACTTGGTGGAACTGTTGATTCTAATGAACTTAATCTAGTTGTAGTTTATCTTCCAATCATTCATACATGGGATGTTCCCAATTCTTATGATTACGGATCTACAACACTAAAAACATTTGAATATAATTATCAATACGCAAATAATAGTGCTACAGTTACTTTTGTATATGTTTACAAAGATGAAGATGGAAACGATGTTTTAGTAACCCAACCTAACCCCATTTCTTTACCCACAAGTTCTGGTGCTTCAGGTGGAGGTAATTCTAATAGGTTAAGTGGTACTTTTACTTATGTTCCTACATGGACTGAATTTGGACCACGTAGTATACTTGTAACAATAGAAGTTTCTGGTAGTGGTGGAAATCTTGCTACTACTGAAACTATCAATATTAATATTGACGAACGTCCAAATAATATCAATCCCGAAGACTCCGTAGATAAACTTGCAAACGAAATTTCATATACACCTAATGATGAAGATGCTGTAATAAGTGATCTATATAGAATTGACGATATTGATATACCAGTAGAAATTAAATCTGATCATGAAATTCAAGTAAGGATTAACGATGTAGACTTGTGGAATAACGTTAGAGAACTCTAGAAAAATAATGGCATTTCAAAGTTTTACCAGTAATGGATCTATTAATATCCCTTCAAATGCGATTAATATTCGTGTAGACATTGCTGGTGCAAAAGGAGGTGGAGGTGGTGGCGATGCTGGTGCTAGTGCTGGATCAGGTGGAGCTGGAAGAAGAGCAAATATATATTTTCCTGATTATGTTGCCAGAAGATTGACTCTTTATATCGGAAGTGCAGGTGCAAATGCTGGTAGTGGTGGAAATCGTGCTGGTGCTAATGGTGGTGGTTCAAGTGTTGCTAGTGGCGGTAACGGTGGAAACTCTGCTAACAATGGATCTTCTGGTGCTGGTGGCGGCGGTGGTGGTGCTAGTGGTATTTTTGACAACGTTAAATCTGGTTTCGTTGCTATTGTAGGTGGCGGAGGCGGTGGAGGTGGTGCTTCATTGCAAGCATCCGCTACTAGTGGACAGACTGGTCTCGGATTATTTACAGGAAATCCAAACAATCGTAGTGTTGGTGGTACTGGTCAAAAGAATAATAGTGAACCATCAGATCGTCCTGATGGCGGCGGTGGCGGAGGCGGCGGCGGTGGATGCCCCGGCGGTCCTGGTGGCGCATATGGTGTTGATAATAACCGAGGCGGGGGAGGCGGTTCTGGCGGTAAGTCTGGTTATGATAGTTCTTATTGTAGTTTTAATTACAATTCCGGAACACAAAATTTTGGTAATGGATTCGCAAATGTCTATTATGATTTGCAAAATCCAGTAATTAATAGTTTTACTCGCAGTCCGACTGCAATTATTCGAGGTCAATCTTCTACATTGACATGGACTACAACATTTGCAGATTCTGCATCTATTAGTGGTGTTGGTCCTGTCTCAGTTGGTTCTAACCAGAGTATAAATGTTAGTCCTAATTCAACTACAACTTATACTTTAACTGCATGTTTTGCTGGTGTATGTGTTACTTCAGATGTAACTGTAGTTGTTTATGTTCCCCCTGTTCTTAACATTTATTCAAATAAAGCAACTATGATTGCAGGACAAACTGCTATTATTTCATGGGATCATACTGGAGATGGAAGCACAGTTTACCATACTTCTGGCAATCCTCCAATCACAAATGGAAATACTAACAGTTTTACCAACCCAGCTTTAACTTTATACGATTCAACAACATATTGTGCTTATATCACGGGATTGGGGGGAACCAGTCCAACTGTTTGTGTTAGTATTATAGTATATCAAGTACCAATTGTAGAGACTTTTGATACTCCAGTAGAAATAAATTATGGAGATACATCTTTAGCAATTGGATATAAATCTCGATATGCAAATCTCGCACATACCATAGAAATAATTGCTGTTAGACTTACCGGTCCGGACACTGGTAGTACTCTTGAAGAAACCATCAATTTACCTCTTGCTGGATCTGCTGAACTTAATGGACCCAACACTATTTCCGAAGGAACATATTCATGGACTCCTACTTGGGGTGATCATGGTCCAGAAAGTTATCAGATAAGATATACTGCTACGGGAAATGGTGGATCTGTTACTCCAAATACTAGAGTTACTACCGTAAATATTGATAGGACACCAGACAATCTTAATATTCCACAGTCAGATGATTTAATTAAAGATCAAGCTCCTGTCATCTCTCCGGAGACAGAAATTGTATCTGAACAATTGCTAATCGATGATATTGATATTCCAGTTGAAATTAAATCAAATTATAGAATTCAGGTTCAAATTAATGGTGATGATAATTGGGAAGATGTCAGAGAATTATGATCCTCTCGATAAATAGTAAGACTGGAATTGTACGTTAAACGAATGACATATACATTTGCTAATGACCCACTCTACGTAAGAGAAGGTGATTATGTACAGTTTAAGTTTAAGGCACCATCAGAATGGGATACTACACTAACAGTAACCATTAAAATTGGTGATCTTACACAGTTCTGGTCTATCATTACTATACCAGAAGATTTTACTCCAGATCCCTTTCCATTTGAAAGGATTGATCCTGCAGAGTTAAATACAATGTATTATTATGCTGATGGTAATAGACCATCTGAATCTATTATTACTGTGAGTGGATTGACTGAAACTACGCAGGCAGAAGTTGAAATTCGTAGTACACTAGCAGTACCACCAGGAGATAATCCTTTAGATTATTATGGTGTAAGGATTGATTATACTGGTGATGGTACATGGGATACAGGATCAGCAGCAACAGATTATTATATTATTACTGAGGGTGCTTCTCCCCCTACAGTAGAAAATGGTGCAAGAATTCAAATTAAAGGTAAATCGGGTCAATTTGAAAATCAAATAACTGACGTTACTTTAAAGATTGGCAATTCTTTTGAAGCATGGAGACTTAAGAATCAACCAGTTCCAACCAATAAACCAGAACCTTTTCCTGAGTTTAGTGAGCTTATAGACCAACCATTAGGCATATATGTTTACACTACTGAAATTCTACAAGTAAATGGATTGTTTGCACCAGGAAGTATATCTGTAACTAATGGAGAATATGCTTTATCAAGTAATACAAATACAGTGACAGATGAGAATGGATATCAAGTATTAGATGGTGTTACTTGGGTATCTGCTGCTGCTAATAGTAATACTGCTATTGGCACTATATCAAACGGACAATATCTTCAATTAAGAACTCTTACTCCTGTTCAAGGAAATAGCAAGACAAATGTTGGATTAGGTATCGCATCTGGTCCTGGTAGCATATGGGAAGTCACGACAGGTAATTTCCCATCCACAACTCCAAATGGTTTTAGTTTTCCTGCGGTAACAGATGTTGTTTTAGATACATTAATTCCATCTGAGGCACGACCAGCTGGTGGTATTACCGGACTTGGTACTGATATCACAGTACCAGTTGAATTGATAGGCACAGACTCTAGTGAAGTAAAAATTAAAATTAATGATAATTCTGTTGGTGTGTTTCCTGCTACGGTCACAAATGGTGATACTATCACACTTTATATGAAATCTTCTACCTCTGTTAGTACTGTTAATAACCTTACTATCAAAGTAGGACTATTACAGATTCCTGTATGGCAGATCCAAACATATTCAGGACCGGACCCCAGTCCGAGTGATATCACTCCACCACCAGATAAAAATAATGTTGTCCCAGGAACATATGTCACTAGTGCTCCTGTAACAATCAATGGAATTAATGTCCCTGTAAGTATTACAAGTTCAAATCCATTTTCTACAATTTCTATTGATTATGATGCCTTTGTTTCAGGACCTAGAGAATTTGATCCTTTAGTAAACACCTCTTTCCGTATTAATTTATTATCTGCATCAAATGTGGGTACAAGTGAAAATACAACTGTAACTGTTGGTACTACTGGTGCTCTCAATAATCCAT
>MDTG01147281.1_pt1 | contig 20128 bp, 18 predicted proteins | sample 811421 | NCBI WGS metagenome assembly MDTG01 (sample SAMN05326645, study PRJNA326480) | marine metagenome | isolation source: seawater | place: Pacific Ocean: South East | collected 2011
AATTTTTTAATATTAAAAGCTATATTTTGAACTTTATTGTTAGTTATTAATCCACATTTAAAATCTAAAACATTTTTCCAAGGTGTAAATTTACTGGCTAGAATTGGAGTGCCTACTCTTAATGACTCTAAATATACATTTCCAAAATTTTCATTTTCCGATGGTAAACAAAAAATATCTAACATTTTTAAAAATTGATATTTTTTAATTCCGTATAGTGGATTTAAAATAGTAACTTTTTTATCAAGCTTCCTCATCCTAATTTCTTCTATCATTTTTTTTTTCAATCCATGATCTTCACCAGATATTAGCAAACGAACATCTTCTTTTACTTTTAAAATAGAAAATGCTCTAATAAGATTAATTAATCCTTTTTTTTTATCAAATCTTGTCAAAGTACCTAATCTAATTATTTTCTTATCATTTTTTATATTGAGATTTTTTAATGATTTTATTTTGTTTAAGTCAAATTTAATAAAATTTGGAATAGTAAAAATTTTTCCAGTCAAATTTAATCTAACAATATCTTTTTTTTCAAAATTTGAGGTAACATGCCAGAAGAACTTTTTATTCAAAATTTTTAAAAAGATAAATATCCAAACTACTTTAAATAAATAAAATTTATTTTTTAAACTATATTCAGATAATGATCCTCTAGGGGCAATTATACATTTTTTATTATATATTCTAGAGGCTAACAATCCTAAAATTGCAAAAATAGAAAAAATATCCTGTATATAAACTATATTAGATTTTTTTACATCCTCCCAAATCCCAAATAAAAAAGAAAAAGAAAATCTATTTATTATTTCATCAAAATAATATTTTACAAAATAATTTTTTTTTAGTTTTAAGAAAATATTTTTTTTCACTTTCAATCTTGTTTTCCCATTAGCTGATGTTGTAGATACAAATATTTCAAATTTTTTATTAGAAAATAGTTTAAAACTCTCATGAATAGAAAATACGGTTCCCCCATAAAAAACTGCAGGATAAAACGATGGTACAATTACACAGATTCGCATATATATATTTTATATATATCTTTTTATATGATTAAAATTCATTATTTCTTAGATCATCCAATCCAATATCAAAATCCTTTTTTAGATAAATTATCCCTTTCAAAAGAAATCGACCTAAAAGTTATTTATTTATCTGATTTTTCACTTAAACCATATTTTGATAAAGGTTTAAATAGAACTATTAAATTTGATGATATTGAAAAGTTAGGACACAAAAGTTACTTTTTATTTAAAGATAAAAAAAAAAGTAAAATAAAATTTTTAGTAAATCTAACTAAAATATTAATAAAAGAAAAACCAAAGTATTTTTGGGTTCATGGGTATTCTAATTTCTACTCAATTTCCTCAATTATAATTGCTGCTTTATTAGGTATTAAAGTTTTATTAAGAGGTGAAAGTAATAATTTTTTTAAAAAAAATCTTAATTCAAAAATAAAAATTTATTTTTTTTTTAAAATAATTGATCCATTAATTACAGGTTATTTATCAATAGGAAAAAAAAATAAAGAGTTTTATTTAAACAATACAAAAAAAAAAATTTATAAACTTCCTTATATCGTTGGAGATTTATCAAAAAAAAATATTGTTAGAAAAGAAGATCTAATAAAATTAAAAAAAAAACTTGGGATCAAACAAAACTCTTTTATAATTTTTTATAATGCCAAAATTATAGATAGGAAAAATCCAGAGTTACTAATTAGTTCTTTTTTACGAATTCGTAATAATTTTAAAAACTCTGTTTATCTAATAATTGCTGGGGACGGAATCTTAAAAGATAAATTAATGAAAAAATATAGTAATTTTAGATATATTAAATTTGTTGGATTTATAAATCAGAATTTGTTGTCTCAATTTTATACTTTATCTAATTTATTTATCTTACCATCAAAATATGATGCTTGGGGCCTAGTAATAAATGAAGCAATGAATTTTTCAAATCCCATTATAACTTCCAAAAACGTTATTTCGTCTTACGATCTCGTTAAACAAAATATTAATGGAGTCGCATTTAATAATAGATCTCACTTGGAAAAATCAATAATTAAAATTGTTAATAATAAAGAAATTCAAAAAAAATATTCAAGAAACTCAAATTTAATTATTAAAAATTGGAGTATTGAAGTAGCCAATAAATGTTTACACGAATTAATAAGGAAATAGTTATTTTTTATTAAGTATTACCGTATATTTACAAGGATATAGGTATTCAATAATTTTTTGTAAAAGACCAACATGTTTATTCAAGGGGTCTTTTTTAAATATAGATAAATCTAAATTAAGTTTGCCAAAAAAAGTTTTAAGCTCTTTCTCATTTTTAAAATGGTAAATTTTACTTCTATTATCAATTTGGAATAAATAAGAAATATTTAATCTCAATAAACTTATAATTTTTTTTCTTATAAAAACCTTTGAATAGAAATCAGTAATAACTATTTTTCCTTTTTGCTTTAAATTTTTTTGTAAAATCTTAATTATTTTTTTTTTTTCATTAATTTTTAAAAAATTAAAAATTTCTCTTAAATATATTATTTCAAACTTACCTAATTTATTCATTGCTTTTTTATCAAAAACTTCAACTTGAAGATATTTAATATTTTTTTTCTTTCTTAATTTGTTTGCAAAGTAAATATGTTTTTTATCATTATCTACAGCTGTAACTTTTTTTGCAAATTTTGATATTTGTAAAGTAGTTAAGCCTCTGTTACAGCCTATTTCCAGAACATTTTTCTTTAAAAATAAAATTTTTGAAAAGTTAAATTCTTGAAATAACATAATTTTCTAAAACTAAAACATCCATTTGTGTTTTTAAAAAAGTATCGATTGCATTAGATGGGCTTTCAACAATAGGTTCATTTTCATTGAAAGACGTATTTAATAATATCGGTACTGATGTAAATTTATTGAATTGTTCAATTAAATTATAAAACTTTCTATTTATTTCTTTTGAAACTGTTTGAAGTCTACCAGTTCCATCAACATGAGTTACTGCCGGAATAATTTTTTGTTTATCTTTTTTAATTTTATAAACAAAAGACATATACAAAGATTGATCTTTATTTTCAAACCAGTTATCAACTTCCTCTGCTAAAATAGATGGAGCAAATGGTCTAAACTTTTCCCTAAATTTTATTTTGGTATTAATCAAATCTCTGGCATGTTTTAGTCTTGGGTCACATATTATTGATCTATTTCCTAGTGCTCTAGAACCAAATTCCATTGGACCTTGAAACCATCCAATAATTTTTTGTGACATCAAATAATTAACTGTTTTTTTTAATAAAGAAATATCATTATCAAATTTTTCAATATTAAATTTTTTTTTGTCAATTTTAGCATCAATAAATTTTGCAATTTCCTCATTTGAATAAGATTTACCTAGATAAGGATTTTTAGAATTTTTTAGTCCAATTAATTTATTATACCTCTCATATACAACGAGAGCTGAACCAATAGCACCACCTGAGTCTCCTGGAGCTGGTGGAATAAAAATATTTTCAAATATATTTTTTTCTATTATTTTTCCATTACATGATGAATTCATAGCGCAGCCTCCTGCTAAAACTAAATTTTTGTTACATATACTCAAATTTTGATTAATTAAAATCATAACTTTTTCCTCAAATATTTTTTGAAGAGATGCAGCTACATCCATATGAAATTGAGCAATTTTCTCACTTGAGGTTCTGGGCTTACCCAAAATGTCATAATATTTTTTGTTAAGTAAAGTCTCTTGAATTGGAGTTCCCTCAAATTTATAATTATAATTTTTTTTGTCATGATTAAAATAATCAAGATTTAAATCAAAATCACCTAAGAATAATTTAGAAATCTCTTTTTTATAAATTGGATTTCCATAGGGAGCTAATCCCATAACTTTATATTCTTCTCCATATTTATCGAAACCTAGAAATTGGGTTATGCCTTCATATAAAATTCCTAATGAATTTGGATAAAAAATCCTTTTAATGATTTTTATTTTTTCTCTGCTATTTAAATTACAATCAGCAACTGCTATGCTGCAAAAGTCACCCATTCCATCAATACTTAAACCAAGGGCTTTATCATATCCCGAAGGATAAAAAGCAGAAGCGAGGTGAGATAAATGATGATCAATCCTATGAAACCTATAATTATTCTTTTTTCCAAAATTATAATCAATTAAATTCTTAATCAAAAATTTATTTTTATTTCTCTTTATAAATTTTGATAAATTTTCAAATTTAAAATTTATTAATGAATAGTAAATCTTTTTATCTAAATTTGAGAATTGATTAGAATTTATCGTTATGTCAGTTACTTCATTAAATTTAATCTTTGATTTTTCTAAACAAAACTTTATCGACTCCAAAGGAAATCCACTCCAGTGTTTTTGTCTATTGAATCTCTCTTCTTCTACTGCTGCAACAATTTCATTATCAACTAAAATTGCAGCAGAAGTATCCGCATGAAACGCATTTAACCCTAAAATAATCTTTTTTTTTGACATTAATCAATAAATTTTAGCAATCATTTCAGCACAATATTTTGCATTTTTCTCTGTCATTCCTGATGTGATTGGTGGACAAAAATGAACTGAACAAAAATATTCAGATATTTTTAGGGAATTCTTGAATTTTACTAATTTTTTAAAAACAGGTTGCTTGTGACAAGGTATTTCATACACCTCTCCACCACATATTACTCCTAACTTGGATAATTTATCTTTCAAAACTTTTTTGTGTTTTGGGCTTTTTGCAAAAACTATCATTTTGTAATTACTACATCTATCCATATGATCAATTTTACAAAAAGGAATTTTATTTTTGTTAAAAATTTTTGAATAAATATCAAAAATTTTATTTCTTTTTTTCAACATTGTTTTTAATTTTTTTAATTGAATTAATCCTAAACTTGCTGATACCTCAGATATTCTCCAACTATTTCCTAGATCATGATGTAGTCCACCAAAATTACCATATCTTTTTCCTTGGTTTCTAAGAGAGATTGATCTTTTATAAATAAATTTATCATTAGTCGTGATCATGCCTCCTTCCATTGTAGTCATGACTTTTGTCGGAAAAAAAGAAAAAGCTCCTCCTGTAGATTTTGCTCCAGCTTTTATACCTTTTATAGAACTTCCATGAGCGTGGGCACAGTCCTCTACTAAAAATAATTTATTTTTCTTACAGAAATTTCTCACTTTTAAAAAATCTGGTGAAATTATTCCTCCTATATGAACCCAAACTATTCCTTTAAATTTATATTTTTTATAAAGATTTAAAAGATCTTTGTATTTAGGAGCAAAATATTTCTCATCCATATCTAAATAGAAAGGTTTTCCACCTGAATAAATAATAGCTGCAACGGTAGCAAAATTCGTATTAGTTGGCACTGCTACTAAAGTATTTTTCGATTTTATATTCAACATTAACAAAATTTGTAAAGCCGTTGTGCCTGAATTGACTGCTATTGCGTATTTAGTTCCTACTTCATTAGCAAATTGTTTTTCAAATTTTGTTGTTTGTTCCCCTAGAATTAATTTGCCACTTTTTAAAATTTTTGAAAAATCATCCAAGAGGTTATCTCTTTCAATTTTATTTAAATCAAAATAAAAGGGTAAAACTTTATTTGTTTTCATTTTTTTTTTTTTCATCAACCAACATATCTATAAACATCCTATACCAGAAAGCTTGAAAAAAATGAAAAGTAAATCCTTCTTTCCCATCAAGAAAACCTAATCTAAAGATATATCTATAAATGAAATAAAATAGCGATCTTAGAAATAATGGTGTTTTATTAAAAAAATTTATTTTAAAAAATCTTCTTATTCTAATTTTATTCAAAGTTTTATCTGACGCAATATTCTTATCAAAGCTTTTATCAAAAATTTCTCTCACCTCACCCTTAGCTGTTTCCAAATGTTTAATTGTGAAATATTCGATTTTATTTTTTAAATTATTTTCTAACAAATCACCTTTGATCTTCCCTGTTTTACCATCTATTAATAAGTGTTCCTCGGTCCTTTCTTCATATACAGCTGTTCCTTTTTTAAAAATTCTTGCCAACCAAAGCGGATAAATTCCTCCGTACTTTATCCATTTTCCACACCAAATTAATTTTCTACAAATATAAAATCCATTATTTTTACTCTCTAAATTAATATTTATTTTTATCTCTCTAGCTAAATTTTCTGTAACCTCTTCATCGGCATCTAATCTCATTATCCACTTAGATTTTATCTCTACATTCGATAAAGCCCAATTAAATTGTTTTGCCTGATTAATAAATTTGTTTTGTACAAACTTAACTTTATAATTTTCACATATGCTTTTGGTTTTATCATTACTAAAAGAGTCAATTATGATAATTTCATCAGCAAAATCCTTTATCGACTCCAGACATTTTCTTATATTTATTTCTTCATTAAAAGTTAAAATTATTATACAAAGATTATTCATTGAAAGTTCAAAAGATTAATGAAAATTTACCATACAAAAAATAATATTAAAATACTAAATTTAGATAAAAGATCAAAAACACTCAATTCAAATTTTAAAACTCTAATAGTTTCCAATAATTCAAAAAACTCTTGGGCTAATGCAATAAATGCACTAAAAAAAATAAGTTTTAAAAAAACTAAAATTATATATCCAACGAATGAAAAAAGTTTAAATTTTTCTATTTTTACAAAGATATTACTTAAATTTAAAATTTTTTATGATCAATTTAATGTTAATGAAAAAATTATAAAAGAAATTACAGACAATAAATTTGAAAAAATTATTATAATTCAACCATTCAATATATATGGCTCAACATTAAAAAAAATTAAAAATGAAAATAATAATGTAGAAATTATCGCTCTTTTTATTGATCCATTCCTTCATCCAAATTATTTTACTTTTAATTTAATTTTTTCTTTAAGATATTTTGATAAAGTAATTTATAGACAGCCTTACAATGAAAAGTACATCAATTTTCTAAATAAAAATTTTAAGATTAGATGTTTCCCTGGTGTAACAAAAATAAAAAAAAAATTGGAAAAAAGAAAATATCTTTATGATGTCACATTTATAGGAACCTATGAAAAAGAAAGATTTGAAATATTAGAATATCTTTCTCAAAATGATATCAAAGTAACTATTTTCGGAAATGGATGGGATAATATTAAATCTAATAAAAATTTACTAATCCAAAAAAATGCAATTTATGGAGAAAAATTTTACAAAACAATTTTTGCATCAAAAATAAATATGGGCTTTTTAAGAAAAGATAATCAAGACGTCTATAATTCAAAAACTGTTGAGATATTAGCTGCAGGTGGATTCATGTTAAGTGAGTATTCTAAGCACATTCAAAATATTTTTAAAAATAAAAAAGATTTAGTTTTTTTTAATGATGATAAATTAGAGATACTTAAAACAGTAAAGTATTTTTTAAAAAATAGTAAATTGAGAGAAAAAATTAAAAATAATGGTTACAAAAAAGTAAATAAGGGTTTATTTAATTATTCATCACAATTAGTAGAAATAATAAATTTAAAGATATGAAAGTGACAATTTCTTTATTTGGAAAATTTCATGCTTTTTACATGGCAAAAGCATTACATAACAATAATTATTTAAATAAAATAATAACTTCTTATCCTAAAATTTTAGTCAAACCTAAATTACCATATAAAAAAATTAAAAGCCTTTTTTTTTATGAAATTCTCTCAAGATTTTTAAGATTATTACAAAAATTTAGAATCATTAATGTAGATATAAATAATCTTGTTTCAAATCTATATAGTAAGTCAGCAGCAAAAAATGTAGATATGGATAATGACATAGTAGTAAGTTGGTCTAGTAAATCTTTAGAAATTTTTGAAAAATTAAATAATACAAAAACAATCAAAATCTTGGAGAGAGGTTCTTCCCATGCTTTATTTCAAAGAGAAATATTAAAAGAAGAGTATAAAATCCTGGGTTTAAAAGAGCCAAAATTTTTGAATAATAGTGAATTAATCAACAAACAATTAAAAGAATATGATTTGGCTGATTATATATCTGTCCCATCATCATTCGTTAAAAAAACTTTTACAGACAACGGCTTTGATAAAGACAAAATTATAGTAATTAATTATGGAATAGACGAAGTCCAATTTAAAAAAATAGAAAATACAAAAAAAAAAGATAAATTTATAGTCCTATATGTGGGTTCAACTGAAGTAAGAAAAGGAATACATTATTTAATCGATGCTATTAAACTTTTAGATAAAGAAAATATAGAACTACATATTGTTGGAGAAATATCTAACTTTTTAAAGTCAATTTTACCAAATAAAAAAAATATAAAAACATTTGGTCATGTAAAACAAAGTGAACTTTATAGATACTATAATAATGCTAGTTGTTTGGTCCAACCTTCCATAGAAGAAGGTCAATCAATTGTTCAAATCCAATCTCTTTTTTGTGGTACTCCAATCATATTCACAAAAAATACTGGTGGAATAGATTTTTTTAAGGATGAAATAATTAATGGTGATGAAGTAGATATTAGATCACCAAAACAAATATCTGAAAAAATTAATCACTTTATGTTAAATCCAGAAATTTTGAAAAAAAATTCTGATCAAATAATAAAAATTGCAAATAATAAGCTCACCTTAAAATCTTACGGTGAAAGATTGATTAGAAAATATAATAAAATTTTATAAAAATGATGATTCTTAATAGAATTTTAAAAGGAATTTCTGAAAATGTCATTGATAGATTTATAAATATAATTGTTAAATTTATTGAACCAATCTTATTCATAAAGCTTGCTACAATTGATATTTATGGAGCATGGTTGGTTATATTCTCCTTACCTGCATATATAATGATAAGTGACTTAGGTTTTTCTACAGTTGGTCAAAATCAAATAAATATGAATGTGAAAGTTAATAGATTTAATTTGGCCCAAAAAAATTTTCTAAACACATTAAATTTAAGTATAATTTTAAATATAATATTTTCTTTTATTTTTTTCTTTATACTAAAAAAACTTTTTGATGTTGGTTTTTTAAAACTTGAGAATGTTGAATCAAATGAATTTTATTCAATAGCAATATTACTGATAATTTATACTTTTATTCATCAATTAAATGGTCTTTTTGTATCCCTTTATGCAGCACATAATAAATATTATTTTAAAATTCGGTTAGGTTATTTATCAAAAATATTAGAAACTTTTTTAATATTTTATTGTTTATTTAAAGATTATGATTTTAAAACAATACTTTTATATTTTGTCATTAGTAAAAGTTTGTTTTTTATATTCATATTTATTGATACAACAAAAAGTTATAATTGGGTCAAATTTGAATTTAAGTTAGAAAAAAACTACATCGAAAAAAATGTTGGCCACGCTTTATCTTATTTGTTATTTCCAATTACAAACGCTTTAAAATATCAATCGACAAATTTAATAATTAACTCAATTTTAGGTCCTAAGTATGTAGCTTTACTATCTATCTACCTTACACTAGCTAGGATTATTATAAATCTTACGAGTATAACTGATGGAATAATTAAAATTGAGTTGGCAAAACTATGGGTAAGTAAACAATTAGATAACTTAAAAAAAATTTTTATTTTTAATATCCAAATAGCTTTATTTTTCTCAGTAATTATAATTGTTCTATTAGCCTTTTTTAATCAATTAATTTTTTATTTTTGGATCGGAGAAAATTTTAATGTCGATCAAAAATTATTTTTGATATTACTCTTTTCAACACTTTTTCAAGCATTGTTCCATTCTTCAGTTACTCTTCTTACTTCAACAAATAATTTTAAAAAAATTACAATATATAATTTATTTAATTCTGTAATATTTATTTTATGTCTTTATATTTTCATAAGTATTAAAACAAACTTATTAATTGTAGCTGTCTTATTTTTGATTAGTGATTTGATTATTTTTTATAATGCTTTAGATTTTTCATCTAAGATGATAAATGATAATCTGTATAATAATTTTAAAAAAATTCTTTCATTCAATAATTTTAGGAAGTCTGTTTTAGTGATTATAAGAAAATATGGAAAAAATTAGAACATCACACATACTTTATTTCTTTATACTTTTATTTCCTTTATCAAATTTCATTTTACCATTTCTAATTTATGGAAATGAAATGAATATAAGAATTTACACAGATGGTTCATTTTCAGAGATTTTACCAGACCAGAATATCATTTTTCCTGACAAAGGAACTTATATCAATGAGCCACCACAAGGAACTGTTTATAAAATTGACCCAAAAAGTATTTATCTTTCTATCATTTATACATTGATCTTTATTATAACAACAATTTTTATATTTACATTTAAAAACAAAAAATTAAATTACGAAATTAATTTTTTAAAAAATGACAAAGTTTTATATTTAAAATTATTTTTTTTCTTTTTTATAATAACTACATTAATTCAATATTATAAACTTTCAGAAGTTTCAAATTTTTTTTATAATTTATTAATTTTATCCAAAATATACTTGATCTTTATAAGCTGCCAATTACTTTTTATAAGTAGAAATAAATATGAAATAATAATTTTTATTCTATTTTTGATTTTTTCATTTATATTTATCATTGATTTACGTTCTAAAATTAATTTACCAAGTACTTACAATCTAATTTTCAATTTTTACTTCCTAACTTTTATTATAAGCATATTTTTATCATTCAAAAAAAAATTGAAACTTACATACATTATATTGATAGGTTTTATTAGCATTCTAATGATCTCAATTGCTTTTTTATGGAAAGAAAATTTAAGAAGTTACTCATATTTCAATTGGAATAAACTTTCGAGCAAAATTGATGTTTATAATGTTAATAAACCATTTGGAAATAGCGAAGTAATTAGTTCTGTTTTAGTAGCCCCTTTGGCAAGAGTAAATAAATTAGATCAATTTTCCTATATTATTGAAAAAAAAGATTATAATGAAATGTTATTAGGAAAATCTTATACTCCTATATTCTCCAAATTTATTCCAAGACAATTGTGGAAAAATAAACCAAAAGAAGTTTTTGGGAATGAATATGCTAGAAAATATAAATTTATTCCTAGCTATGACAAAACCACTAGCGTAGGCTCATCCACATTGATAGAAAGTTATATCAATTTTGGATTTTGGGGAATTTTACTATTAAGTATTTTTTACGGATTTATCTACAGATTAATTAATCATTATATTTATATTTTAAAAGACAAGAGTGTATATTTATCATTTCTTTTTATAGTAATTTCACTTTTTATCTCAATTACCTCTGAAAGTAACCTGTCTTCAGGTTTTGGAGGAGCTATTCAGATGTTTGTCGTAGCTTTAATTTTGAAAAGTTTTATAAAACACCAATGATAAATAAAATTGCTGTTATAGGAGGAGGTTTTTTTGGATGTTTAATTTCTTTAAAAATTTCTGAGATAGATAATATAGAAGTAGATTTATTTGAGGAAAAAAAGGATCTTTTGTTATCTGCCTCTGGTAAAAATCAAATGAGAGCTCACTATGGATATCATTATCCAAGATCAAACGAAACAGTAAAAGAAATCCAAAAATCTATTAATGACTTTAAAGCATTTTTTCCAAAAAATGTTTTTGAAAAAACTATAAATTATTATTCAATTGCAAAAAAAAATTCAAAAACAGATACAAAAACTTATAAAAATTTTTTAAAAAAAAATAAGTTATATTTTACTGAAGAAAATAATTTACCGTATTTTGAAAAAAATAATATTGAAAGAATATTTAAAGTTAATGAAAAAATTATTAACATTTTTAAGGCAAGAACATTTCTAAAAAAAAGAATCTCTAAAAATAAGAAAATTAATTTACATTTAAACAGAAAATTTACTGATAAAAATACAAAAAATTACAGATTTGTCATTTATGCTACATATAGTGAAAATAATTATAATATTAGAAAATTTAAAAATAAATTGAAAAAAAAAAAATATGAGTTGGTAGAAAAAATCTTAGTCAAAATGCCAAAGTTTTTTAATAAAAAGAGTATCGTTGTACTGGATGGAAATTTTGTTTGTATTGATCCTTATTTAGGAACAAATTTACATTTATTGAGTGATGTAAAAAACTCTAAACTTGAAATACAGTACAAAAGATTTTACAAATTCAAGTCCTATCAAAAAAAATATCTCAAAAAATATTTGATAAAGAATAAAAAAATTTCAAATTTTAGAAATTTCATTAAAAATTCCTCAAAATATTTACCTATATTAAAGGAAGCAAAATATTATGGGTCTTTTTATGTTGTAAGATCTATTGATAAAGACAACAATGACACAAGAGTCACTAATATTAACAAAATTAATAATAAATTGTTTACTATTTATAGTGGAAAATGGATAAATTCAGTGGCAACAGCAAAGAAAGTTAAAAAAATTTTAATTAAAATTAAAAAATAAAGTTTTCACTTATAGTGCATTGGATCTTACTGTCAGATTTTATAAATATTAAATTATCATCACATATTTTTAAATTGTAATTATTTAAATCAAAAATCTTTTTGATAATAAATTGTGAACTATTAAGGTGTGTATCATCTATAACACCTCTTATTATAATAATTTCTGCATGACTTAAAACATTTACGAATTCATCGCATTTAAATAATTGTTTCTCTCCTCCATTTATGTCTATTTTTATAATGTCAAAATTTTCAAAATCATATTTTTTTAGGAAGTAATCAATTTTTCTTACTTCTACTGATGAAATTTCCATAGCATTCTCCTCTTTTTGATCAATTAACTTAAAATTTTCATTGTTATCAGTTTTTTTTGCTATTTCTGTAATACCTGTAAAATTTGACATCGCAGTGCATTCAACCAAAATATTTTTAAAATTTAAGCAATTTTTTTTTAATAACTCGTAATTTTTTGGCTCCGCTTCAACAGCCAATATCTTTGATTTAGGAAAATTATGAAGAAATCTGATTGTTTGTGAACCAATATTAGCACCAAGATCTAATATTTTGAAACTCTTAGTTTCATCAACCTTAAAGCTATAAGAAATATTCACAAATTGTGAAAGAGCACCAAAATCACCTTTTGGTCTAAAATAAAAATTACTTTTTGGTAATTTTATATAAAAAATGTGATTATTTTTTTTATTAAAAATCATTATTATTAATAACTTAATAGTGCTAAAAAATCCCAATGTGTGAAAACATTTTGAAATAAAATAAATCTTAAATGAAATTTTTTTAAGTATCATGACAAAATACACAGTAGTGTTACCAATTTATAATGCAGGTGAAAATTTAAATCAATCAATTAGATCTTTATACAAAATTAAATACTCAAATTTTAATGTAATAATTTCAGATAACTGTTCGAATGATAATTCAATTAATATTTTAAAAGAAATTAATAATTCAAAGTTTAAAATTTATTTTCACGACAGTGTATTGGATAAAACTGATAACTGGAATCGTGCCTATAATTATGCAAAAAATTCAAATTATTTAGTTTCACTTCATGCTGGAAGTGAATTAAACTCAAACATATTCAACATTTTAGATGAATTAACCTCTAATAATATTTCTCTTATCTATGGAAGGAATGAAACAAAAGACCATTTAAATAATAAAACATCTAGATGGTTATATTTTAATTTACATTATCAAATGAATAGTGAAACTTTCAAAAAATTTTTACTAAGCGACTCATCTGTCACAATAATTGGCACAACTTTTAAATCTGAGAATTTTTTTAAAGTTGGCGGATGGAACAATAAGTATCCAATCAATCAAGATACTGAAATGTGGCTTAAACTAAGTAATATTGGTGATGTAAAATATACACCAAAATCACTTGGAGTTTTCAAAACTGATATTAAAAATGAAGAAACATTAAGAAGTCATGCTTATTATAATTTAAAATTTTATTTGGATAAATATATCGAAAATAAAAATTCAAAATATGAAAAATATATTTCAAGATCTATAAAATATCTTTTGCCAATATATCTGAATAATAAGGGAAAAGATCAAGAAATAATTAATAGTTGCAAAAAAATAATTAGTGAAAATAATTTTTTGATTCCTAATAAAATTTTTCTTAATTATTTGAAATTTAAATCAATTTTTTAATTTTTTTTTAAAACAACTGCAATTGAATGATATTTAGAATAATTTATTTCATCATCCATATTGTATTTAAGAAATTTTTTGTAATAAAAAATTTTTAAAGCACACAGAATATTAAATATCATAAAGAAAATTTCATTTTGATAGTAATACCTTCCTATTATCCTTAGAGAATTACATTTAGATAAAAAATAAAAATCTTTTAAATTTAAACTATATTTTTCATATAAATTTTTGATGTTCGAAATATTGTATCCTAACCTGACATGGCCACCGTCTTCATTTTCTGATATATCGCGCATAACTTTAAAATTTGAATATTTTTTCATATTGTTTAAATTTGGCGCTGTTAAAATAATTAGACCTCCTGGTTTACAAATATTGTATAGATTATTAAAAAAAGCCTCATGATCTTTTATATGTTCTATCACCTCAGAGCACCAAACAATATCGTAGCATATGTTTTTGGTATCAATTTTTTTCAAATCGACATTAATAATTTTTAAATTATTTGTGTTTTGAAATTTGATATTTTTCTTTAATTTCTTAGTATCATAATCATAACCTGTATAATCAAAATTAAATTTCTCATTATTTAAATACTCAAAAAAATTACAACTACCACATCCTATATCGGCAATTTTAAAAAAGTTTGAATTTTTGAAATATTTTTTAATAGCAAATTTTCCAAAAATAAATCTATCATGACTAAATTGATCTCTTGAAAAAGCTAAATAATATATCGAAAAAAATTTGATTAGAATATGGTCTAAATAAATAAAAAGATTTTTTATCATGAAATTTCAAGGATTAATTAATCAATACTTTTTTTAAAAAATTTATTAAAATATATGTAGGTTTTAGGGATAAAACCTTATTTAGAGAGTCAAAAAAATATTTAGTCTCTTTTTTTTTGATAATTAAAGAGGGTTGAAATGAAATAAATGCAGGGGACTTTTTACTGTCTTGAATTAATGATCCTTGGCTAAAAAGACACAATATACTATATTTAGAAAACATTATATCAGATATTGCAGCAACATATAATTTTGAAATAAATTCAGATTTATTTTTTATAAATTTAAACGGTAATTTTTGAATTAGTTTTGTAATTAGTTCAAATGGTTCATTTAGATATATACCAAAAAGAGCCCCTTCACCCTTTAATGCAACAATTTTATCTGGATGTTTTTTTTTTAATATTTCAAAATTTTCTTTAACATCTTTTTCAATAGATCTTGCTTTTAAGTGATATTTTTCATTAACAACAACATTTATAGCTTCGTTAGCAGTAATACACTCTTCACCAAAGCCATTGTACGTTGTTGTGTGTAATAATGAGTCTTCAACATTTTCATAAACTTTTGAAAATATTTTTTTATTTGCAACATAGCCTGAAATAGATGATTTACCTCCTCCAAACGATTTTGAAAATGTAATTATGTCTGGTTCAAATTTATCATATTTTTGATAACTGAATAGATAGCCAGTTTTTCCCCAACCAACATAAATTTCATCAAATATGACTAAGAAATTATATTTCTTTTTTAATCTAAAAACCTCTTTCATAAATTTTTCATTTACTCTTGTTAACGTTGATGCTGAATAACATTCAATTATTAATCCAAAAAAATTATTTTTTTTCATTTTTTTTTCTAATCTTTTTAATGAACTCAGATCATTAACTTTAAATTCATCCTTAAAGTTAAAATAAGGGAATTTATTTTTTAATGAATAATTTCCAGATATAGATCCTGAGGCTATAAGTTTTCCATGAAAACCATTTTTAGAAGTAAGAATACATTTTTTTTTGGCATCATAATATCTGTAAGCTAATTTCATTGCAGCTTCATTTGCCTCAGCCCCAGAATTGCACAAGAATACTTTTTTTAAATTACCCTCAGTGAGTTGCGAAATATTGTAACTTAATACTGCTAAATATGGTGAAAAAAATAATTTATAAACTTCAGCTTTTTTTTGTTTTTGATATTTAATTCTAGCTTTTAAAATTTTTGGATTATTGTGACCTAAATTTAAGACTCCAATACCTCCAGTCACATCTAAAATCTTTTTATTATCTGATAATTTTAGATAAATTCCATCTGCATTTTTAACAAGTTTTTTGTTATATGAAAACTTTGATAAAATTTGGGTTAATCCTTTATTAACATGATTAGAATATAACTTCTTTATCTCTGAGTTTTTAATTTTATCGATCTTTGAAGTTGGTATTAATTTCATTTTTTTCAACTATTTAATTTCTCAAAAAGTTTATTAGTCAAAATGTTATTTTTATCAAACTTTTTTTTTTTATTTATAAACTTTTTTACATTATAAATTTTTTTTATAGTTTTTATTGGTATATTTTTGTTATATTTTGCAAGATAAATCTTCATCCTTTTTTTTTCAATTATATTTAACAGTTTCTCAAAAAAAATATTAAAGTTTTCATCTAAATCGAGCTTGCCTATAAAGGAAAAGTTAATACTAAAACCATTATCTGAAAAACCAAGAATTGAATTATCTTTTTTATGTTTTTTAATAACAGAAAAAAATGAAATCAAATTATATCTTAAAAAAAGATTATTGATAATAAAATAATATTTTAAAAAATCTTTTTCTTTAATTAAAATTTGAATTTCAAAAGAGTTTTTAAAAAAGTTTAAAATCTGTAGGTTAATATTTTTTGCATCATACATACTATTATTTTTAGTAATTGAGTTTTTTAAAAAAAGTGTAGAAAAATTAAAAATTAATGAATTTATTAAATTATAAAAGAACAAGGTTAATTTTTTACTTAAAAATTTATTCACTAGATAAAATATAGAATTAAAAACAAAAAAAATTTTTTTGCTGAATAAATTTTTTTTGTTTAGAATAAGCTCCTCAGAATAATTGGTAAATTTATTGGTTACGGCTATTATATTAAAATTTTTTGAAGGGAATTTTGCCCAAGCGACAAATGAATCATAATAATTAATTTTTTTTGAAAATTTAATCCATTCATTTTTATTTTTGATTTTGAAATAAATATTATGTGAAAATTTTTTTTTATCTTTTAATCTAAACTTTGCACTCAATATAATACCTATCAAGCCATATCCAGAAACAATAAAATTAAATAAACTATTTTTTCTTCCTATTTCAATAATTTTATTATCAGTAAGTTTTAACTTTATACTCAATAAGTTATGATAAATATTTCCTATCTTAAAACTGTCTTTACCATGAACATTGGAAGAAATTGCTCCCCCAATAGTTATATCAGCTCCAGCTCTTATCGGAAATTCCAATTTTCGTTTTTCTAATTTCTTGTTAATTTCAGATATTAAATAGGACGAGGATACTTCCAAAATTTTTTTTTTTTATTTAAAATAAATTTTTTTTTTATCTTATGTGTAAAAAATTTTTTTGATTTTTTATTTGATGTTAATATCTCTTTTGAACTATTTCCTTTTCCAATAATAATTTTTTTTACAGAATTCACTTTATAATCTATTAAATTGACTATCTATTTTTGACACGAAGAGGCTAAATAATCTATGCAAAAAAGTTTTATAAAAACATTATTATTCTTTGAGAAATTTTTTATCATAGAATTCTGATGTAACATATGTATTCTTTATTTGCAAAAATTTTTAAAATTAATGAAATATTATTTAGAGAAAGCAACCATAAAAAATATAGTAACTATTTTAACTTTAATCTTATTTTCAGTAATATTATTTTATAGGTACACAATAATTAACGGAATTGATAATTTACAACTTTTTCAAATTTATTTAAGAACGCTTAATCAAAACCTTTATCAAGATTATGGTTTTTTATTTGGACCAGGTACAAACTTTTTGTTCTTAATTTTTTCAAAACTCAACATATTCAATTTTTCAACTATACAAATGCTTTCCATAATCAGTCTGTTATCTACATTACTAACATCACATATTATTTGTAAAATTTACTCTTTAAGTTCAAAAAATTATAATTGGTTTCTTTTTTTTATATCTGCGATTACTTTTTATGGTTCAATAGGTGGATATTATAATGATCATTTTTCCTATACATTGTCATTACTGGCAGTTTATCTTTTTTTAAAAAATAAAGAAAATAATTTTTTAGTGCTTTTTATTGTTGGTGTAATTTTTAGTACTTGCTTTTTTTTCAAGACTAGTTTTGGTTTAGTTTTGACTATTAGTTTTATTCTTTCATATCTCATTACAAATAAAGAAATAAATTTTTTAAAAAAAGATTTATTAATTTTTTACTTTGGAGGTTTATTTTTATTTTTAGCAGTAAATTTTTATTTTTTTATTCAATCAAATGACAATTTTTTTATTAATACTTATATTGATAGTTTTAAACTTCAAATTCAAGGTGGCCAAAAACCAATAATTGATTTTTTTTACGCATTAATTTTTCCATTTAAAATAAATCCTTTTCAATTAATAAAGGATTTGATTAATTCAGAGGGTGGTTTATTTAGATTAATTTTCTATCCTAATGTATTGATTTACTATTTCGGATTATTCTATCTGATTAAAAATATAAAAAAATTATCTTTTCCAATTACATACATAGTCATATCTACTTGGTTAGTAGTTTCAATAGCTGGTAAAGGAAGTTCGTATTTTTTGTTATGTACTTCTTTGCTTTTGTTTTTACTGTTAGATTACATTAATAAAAATTTATACAGTGTAAAGTTACTTTTTTTAATTTATTTTGTTTCTTTAATTTTTTTAGAAGTTTCAGACATAAATCCTAATATTCAGAAAATTAATGGAAAATCTGGAACATTTTATTTGTCTCAAAAAAATACTACATTTAATTTAACTGAAATAGATAAATTAAACCAATATATTAATGATAATATTGATAAAGAGTATGCTTATACAAGTGATGACTTAAATTTTATTCCATTTCTTTATGATAAACCACCTTCACAATATCAAATCGATATTGGTCAAATGCGCGACTATAATCAAAAGCAATTTTTGAGAAATTATTGGCAAAGTTTTTTTAATTTTACTGAAAAAAAAAAATACAGAAATATTTTTCGTTTTAACTAGTAATTCAAGTATTAGAGACAATAAAAATTATGAAAATTTCAATAAATACTTGCTTCCATATTTTCAAAAAAACAACTTTGAGGTAGTTAAAAAGATTAATGATTTATCAATTTTTCAATTGAAAAATTAATTGCTCATTTTTTTTGAAAAATATAAATAAATTGAGAAAAAATATTAATTAAAGTAGTTAAACATTGCGTTATCACTATGACTAAATAAAGATTCATTTCTAATTTTTCAAGTAAATGTTGAATAGTATAGTATGCGAAAAAAAATGTTGAAAGATAAACTAAATACATTCTTTTTATTTCTTCAAAAAAATAAATTTTTTTTGTTTTAAAATAAAAAAATTTATAGGTTAAAAAAGAAAATCCGATTGTAATAATTGTTGAAAAAATCAATAAAATTAAGATACTCAACTTTTCATAAAAAAAACTAAAAATGGTCACTGTAATTAAGTAAGAAAAAAATGTATTTAAAATTGCAATTTTGAGATAATTAAAGCTTAAAATTTGAAAAAAAATTTTTTGAATTTGATCAAGTAAATATTTCACAGTTCTTTTTATCTAATAGTTATAATTAATTTTTAGATATTAAATATAAGAAAATAATAAAATATGGACTTTTTTCAAAAATATAATAGTTATGAACAAATTTAAAAAGATTAATTTACTATGAAAATAAGCTACGGAAAATGTGTCCAAACTTCAAAAGATATAAAGGCACTATCTAAAAGACTTAAAGAAACTACTCAAATGAGTAGAAGCACAAAAACATTTGAGAAAAAAATAAGTAAATTATTTTCCAAAAAATACGGATTAATGGTTAATTCTGGTTCTTCAGCTTTAATGATTGCATATGATATTTTGCCGTTTAAGAAAGGGAGTAATTTCATTACACCTGTCTTAACTTTTTCAACTACTGTGGG
>MDTG01369039.1_pt1 | contig 20128 bp, 17 predicted proteins | sample 811421 | NCBI WGS metagenome assembly MDTG01 (sample SAMN05326645, study PRJNA326480) | marine metagenome | isolation source: seawater | place: Pacific Ocean: South East | collected 2011
AAAATAATCCAATAGCTAAAAATCACTACGATGCCTAGACCAGTAAATAAAGTAGTTATATAAAATAAAAATTAAAAATTATAATCTGAAAATCATATGTTTACATAAGATTCAATTGGAGAACAGCTACAAACTAAATTACGGTCTCCATAGGCTTCATCCACTCGACGGACTGTTGGCCAGAATTTATTTTCATAAACAAATCCCAAAGGAAAAGCAGCTTTTTGTCTGGTGTAAGGGAATTCCCAATCATCTGAAGTAATCATTCTTAAAGTATGAGGTGCATTTTTTAGTAACGAATGATCATTTGGATTTTCAGATCCAATCTCCATACGAATTGAAATCATTGCATCACAAAACCTGTCAATTTCCGTAAGGTTTTCACTTTCAGTGGGTTCAATCATCATTGTTCCCGGGACAGGGAAAGATACAGTGGGAGCATGAAAACCATAATCCATCAACCGCTTAGCTATATCTGTTACTTCAATTCCATATTCCTTAAAAGGACGACAGTCAATAATGAGTTCATGAGCAGCTCTTCCTTTTTCACCAGTATATAGAATATTGTAGGCTCCTTCGATTCGTTTTTGGATGTAGTTTGCATTTAAAATAGCTATTTCTGTTGCTTTTTGAAGGCCTGAGCTTCCTAACATTTTAATATAGCCGTAGGAAATTAAACACGCTAAAGCAGAACCAAAGGGTGATCCTGATATAGCTGGTATAGCCTTATCTCCACCGGTAGGAATTATGGGATTGCTCGGTAAAAAGGGTGCTAAATGTTCTGCAACACAAATAGGTCCTACTCCAGGACCACCACCTCCATGTGGAATAGCAAAGGTTTTATGAAGATTTAAGTGGCATACATCTGCACCAATCAGTGAAGGACTTGTTAGCCCAACTTGAGCATTCATATTGGCACCGTCCATATATACTTGTCCTCCGCATTGGTGAATAAGATTGGTAATATCTAGAATTTTTGCTTCGAAAACCCCATGTGTGCTTGGATAAGTTATCATTAATCCCGCTAAATTATCTTTGTACTCTAGTGCTTTCTCTTTAAGAACGTCCCAATCAATATTTCCTTTCTCATCTGTTCCGGTTACTACTACCTGCATGCCTGCCATAACCGCAGATGCTGGATTAGTTCCGTGCGCGGAAGCCGGTATCAAACAAATATTTCGGTGACTCTCATTTCGGAATTCGTGATAAGCTCGGATCACCATCAGCCCAGAGTATTCACCCTGTGCACCAGAATTAGGTTGTAATGATGTTGCAGTAAATCCTGTGACTTCATTGAGTTGAGCTGTAAGTTTTTCAAGTACTTCATGATAACCTTTCGCCTGATCTACGGGGACAAACGGGTGCATACTTGCCCAATTAGGATCACTAAGGGGTAACATTTCTGAAGCAGCGTTTAGTTTCATTGTGCATGATCCTAAAGAAATCATAGAATGATTTAAAGCTAAATCTTTCTTTTCCAAGTTTTTTATGTATCGCATCAAAGCTGTTTCGGAATGGTGTGAATTAAAAACTTTATGAGTTAAATATTCACTTTTTCTTTGCTGATCTGATGGTATATGATTTGAAACGGTATTACTAATTATTGGCTTTTCTTTATTTAAATATTCAACAAAAACAGAAGAAATCTTATCAATTTCTCTTAATGAAGTGGTCTCATTTATTGAGATACAGATAGTATTTTCGTTAACATAATAGAAGTTGAGTTGCTTAGCTTCTGCAATATTTTTAACCTTTTTAGAATCAACTTCAATTTGAAGTGTGTCAAAAAAGTTATTATTCCTTTGAATTACTCCTAGGGTACTAAGGATTGTATTTAGCCGACATGCTTTTTCATGAATTCTACTAGCAATATGTTTCAATCCTTTTGGGCCATGATAGACTGCGTACATACCTGCCATTATTGCCAACAATACTTGAGCAGTACAAATATTTGAAGTTGCTCGGTCCCTTTTGATGTGTTGCTCTCTTGTTTGAAGTGCCATTCTTAAGGCAGGATTTTCATCTAGATCTTTTGTTTGACCAATAATTCTTCCTGGGATGTTTCTCTTATAAGTATTTTTTGTTGCAAAAAACGCAGCGTGAGGACCTCCATAACCTAAAGGAATACCAAAACGTTGGGTAGTACCAACTACCACATCTGCACCATAGGAACCTGGATTTTCAAGAAGCACTAGGCTCATGATGTCTGCAGCGATAACTGTTGCCATTTCATTAATTTGCGCCTTTTGCATCCAACGTTTTAGATCAGGAATATTTCCATTTTTTCCAGGATATTGAAAAATAGAGCCAAAATATAAATCTGAAAATTCAATTGTATCTGCATTCCCAACTACTAGATCAATACCCAACGGTGCTGATCTAGTGTTTAGTAATGAAAGGGTTTGTGGGAGGACGTTTTCATCTACAAAGAACTTATGTGCTTTATTCTTTTTTTGGGCTCGTGTTCGAGCGCCGAAGAGCATTGTCATAGACTCTGCAGCTGCTGTACTCTCGTCAAGGAGTGAGGCATTAGCAAGTTCCATACCTGTTAAATCACAAATTACAGTTTGAAAATTGAACAGGGCTTCCAAACGCCCCTGAGCTATTTCTGCTTGGTAGGGAGTATAGGCTGTATACCATCCAGGATTTTCGAGTATATTCCTTTGAATTACTGCTGGTAGAATCGAAGCATGATAACCTAAACCAATGAAGCTACTATAATTTTTATTTTTTCTTCCCAAAGCTTGAATGTGCTTTGCAAATTCAAATTCGCTGATACCATCATCTAAATCTAACTGACCATTTAGTCGAATATTGGCTGGTATGGTTTCATCTAATAGTTCATCAATGGAATTCGCATTAATTTTCACCAACATTTTTTTTACTTCCTCTTCATTAGGTCCGATATGTCTTTCAACAAATTTGTCCGTTCTCATAAGCATTAATTTATTTGTAAAAATATGATATCTAATTCAAATTTTTCCCTTTGATTTTTTCTTTGAATTAAAACTTCTTAAAAATCGAAACTAACTCTTATAAAGTTTCGATATTTACAGGTGCAAAAGATTCTAAAAACGATATTTGATTTTTATATAAAATCAAGTATTCACGTAGCTTTATCAGTACTTGCGTTGGCAAAAATAAGTTTGTCAATTGCAGGTTTGAATAACGAGTTTAAATTGTTAATATTTATTTTTTTATCAGCTCTATCAGCCTATAATTTTATCAAATTTTTCCCACTTCTTTTTATCCCAAATTTCACTAAAATAAATCACCTAATTGTTCTACTAATACTAATTACTTCATTTGTAGTCTTGGTCACTTTTTTTTTTCTTTCTCACTTGTTATTGAGTTTTTCGATTATTGGTGGATTTTTAGTCCTTGCGTATTCCATTCCTCTAAAGTCAAGTACTTCAAATTGGAGAAGTAAAAAAGGATTAAAATTATATTTGGTTGTTTTGAGTTGGTTATGTTTAACAGTAGGAGTTCCATTGGCATCGGCTGATACTTTTAATTTAGTTCTTTTTTTAAAATTAATTATTATTAAGGGTATTTATATTTTTGTTGCAATACTTCCTTTTGAAATAGGGGATTTAAAATCAGATAAATCTAGTTTACAAACCTTACCCCAAAGATTTGGTGTTCTTAAAGTAAAAAAAGCAGGAATTATGTTATTAGTTTTAGGTACTGCTTTTGTAAGTTTTAGTTTTGTGGACGACTCTAGATTTATACTAAGCTCTCTAGTAATTTTTTTAATTTTAGGTGTTATGTTGTGGAGAAGTAATGAAAATCAATCAAATTATCATGCTCGTTTTTGGGTAGAGGGAATTCCTGTTTTATGGTATTTAATGACTTATTATTTTTAGATTTGATTTAACTATTTTTAAAATGAAAAAACTTATCATATTATTTCTAATTATTTCCTGTGTTCAAAATTTTCAAGTTGTAGAGAAGGTTGAAAAAGAAATTTTCTTACAACTTATGGAAAAAAAACATCCCTTGATAGATTTAAGAACTCCTGAGGAATTTGTTAAAGGGCATATTGAAAATGCTTTAAATATTGATTTTAATTCCCCAGACTTTTCTGCTAAAATATCAAAACTTGATAAAGAACAACATCTTTTAATTTATTGTTCTGCTGGAGGGCGAAGTAGTAAGGCAGCTTCCTTGATGGAATCTTTGGGATTTAAAAAAGTATATGAGCTAAAAGAGGGTTATAGAAATTGGTAAGATCAATTAAACTTTTGCTGATTTTGAATAATCACCATTAATGTCAATGTGACTAATTAGGCTTTTGGCTATCTTATCTTTTTTAATCCTTAACTAATAATTAGTAAGTAGAACAGCTTCTGTTTTTTTTCACACCATTAAAAAAGATAATAAAAGTCAGGATAATCCTGCTCTTCGAAGTAAAGCTGAAGGATCAGGTTCTTTTCCTCGAAACTTTTTATATAAAATCATTGGGTGTTCTGTTCCTCCTTTAGATAAAATATTGTTTACAAATGAGGTGGCTGTTTTAGAATCGAAAACACCTTTTTCTAAAAACAGTTCAAAAGCATCAGCATCCAATACTTCTGCCCATTTATAGCTGTAGTAGCCAGCAGCATAGCCTCCTTGGAAAATATGAGAAAAAGAAGTGCTCATGCAGTTTTCAGAATTATCATTTGTAAACTGTAGATGTGAGATTTTATTTTTTTCGTGTGCCTTGATATTTTTAATTTGACTTGCTTGCTGATCGTGAAATGACAAATCTAAGTACCCAAAACTTAACTGCCTTAAGGTTTGCATTCCTTGCTGGAAGTGAGCTGCTTTTTTTATTTTTTCTATCATTGATGTGGGAATTACTTCTCCTGTTTTATAATGGCGTGCATACAAATTGAGAGCTTCTGGCTGGTAGCACCAGTTTTCCATAATTTGAGAAGGCAGCTCAACAAAATCCCAAAAAACATTTGTACCGCTAAGTGAACTATATTTTGTATCCGCTAAAATACCGTGCAGTGCATGTCCAAATTCGTGAAATAAGGTAGTAACTTCTTGAAAAGTTAGTAAAGAAGGTTGCTTTTGTGTAGGTTTTGAAAAATTACATACAATGGAGACATGGGGGCGGTGATTTTTATCTTGAGAACGATAGCTTGTCATCCAAGCTCCACTTCGTTTTCCAGGTCTTGGAAAAAAGTCAGTGTATAATAAAGCTTGAAAGTTTCTGTTTTTGTGGATCTCATATGTTTTGACATCAGAATGATAAGTTTCTATTTCAGAATTTTCTTTCAATTCAATTCCGTAAAGTTTGTTTACAATATCAAACAATCCTTCCAATACCATTTCTAGCTGAAAATAAGGTTTAAGTTGCCGCTCATCCAAATCCAACTCTACTTGCTTGAGTTTTTCCGAAACATAGGCAATATCCCATTTTTCTAGTTGTACTATATTAAAGTTTTTAAAAGCAAAAACCTTCATGTTTTCCCATTCTTTTTCAGCAGCAGGTTTCGATTTTTCTGAAAGTTTGTCTAAAAAATTTTTGACATTTTCTTCAGACTGCGCCATGCGTTCCTCAAGAACAAAAGCTGCATGTGATTTATAACCTAAGAGATTGGCACGTTTTTTTCTTAATTGAACTATTTTTTTTATAATCTCAATATTGTTTTGTGGATTATCTTGGAACCCTCGTTGCCCAAATGCAAGGCTAAATTTTTTTCGTAATACTCTATTTTCAGAATAGGTCATAAAAGGAACATAGCTTGGATAGTCAAGGGTAAAAACCCATCCAGTTTTTTGTCTAGATTTTGCTTCTTCAGCGGCCATTTCAATTATGGCAGAGGGTAATCCTTTCAAGTCTCCTTCCTTCTCAATATGTAAATGAAAAGCCTGCGTATCTGCCAATACATTTTCACCAAAAGTCAAGCTTAATTGGGAAAGTTCAGTATCAATTTTTCTTAGTTTCTCTTTAGACTCTAGGTTTAGATTTGCTCCGTTACGCACAAAGCTTTTATATTCTTTTTCCAGTAGGGTGATTTGTTCTGTTGAGAGTTCGAGGCGGTCTTCATTTTGATATATGCTCTGGATGCGTTCGAAAAGTTTATTGTTTAAACGAATATCATTTTGAAATTTGATTAACATGGGCGATGCCTGCTGGGTAATTTGTTGCAATTCATCACTTGTTTCTGCGCTATTGAGGTTGAAGAGTAATGAAGTATTTCTCCCAATGAGTTTTCCGCACTTTTCTAGTTTTTCTAAAGTATTTTCGAAAGTTGGAACTTCTTTTTGAACTGTAATTTTATGAATTTCTTGGAGAGCAATTTCAATTGACTCTTTAATGGCAGGAATAAAATGTTCTATTTTGATTTTGCTGAAAGGAGATGACTCAAAAGGGGTCTTAAATTCTGCTAATAGTGGATTATTCAATGTGATTATTTTTTGATTTTTTTACTACTATCTAAGACTTTCTGCTTTAATTCTTTTTTATACTCAATTACTCTCTTTAGAACTTCTGTGTCTTGAGACCCGATGATTTGTGCAGCTAATATTCCTGCATTTTTACCACCATTTAAGGCTACAGTCGCCACAGGTACCCCCCCTGGCATTTGCAATATAGACAAAACTGAATCCCAACCGTCAATTGAATTGCTTGACTTTATTGGAACTCCTATTACTGGAAGAGGAGTTAAGGAAGCAATCATACCAGGTAAGTGTGCTGCTCCCCCTGCACCAGCAATGATGGCCTTGATTCCTCTTTGGTGAGCCATAGTTCCATATTCCATCATTTTATCTGGAGTCCGGTGCGCAGAAACAATATCAACTTCAGTCTCAATTTCAAACTCTTTTAAAATTTCTATTGCTTTTTCCATGACGGGAAGGTCTGATTGACTCCCCATTATAATTCCTATCTGTGCCATATTATATTGATATTACTTCAATGGTTTCTTTTACTTGCTCTGCTATTTTTCGTGCAGTTTCTAAATTTTTATTTACAATGGTAATGTGCCCCATTTTACGAAAAGGGCGTGTTTCTTTTTTACCATAAATATGTGGATACACTCCTTCTATTCCTAAAACATGTTCCATATTTTTGTAATGTACTAAACCTTGGTGGTTTTGAGCACCAACTAGATTGACCATTACACCAGATACTTTATTATCTGTACTTCCTAAAGGAAGGTTAAGTAAAGCTCTTATGTGCTGTTCAAATTGTGATGTGTAAGAGGCTTCAATACTGTAATGCCCACTATTATGAGGTCTTGGAGCTACCTCATTTACCCAGATTTCTCCTTCTTTAGTTAAGAACAATTCGACAGCTAAAAGACCTACATGTCGATATGCAATGGAGACTTGACGTGCAATTTCCTGTGCTTTTTTTTCAATGGTTTTTGATATTCGTGCTGGGCTGAGTACATATTCCACCTGATTCGAAGTAGGATGAAATTCCATTTCTACGCTGGGATAATTTACTGTCTCCCCCCTTACACTTCTACAAACAATAACCCCAATTTCTTTTTCAATGTTAACCAAATCTTCTGCCATACAACCACCTCCGTTTATGGTTTCTAAATCTTGATTGGAGCGTATAATTTTGACACCATAACCATCGTATCCCATAGATTCAGATTTCCAAACAAAAGGAAAAGAAATCAATCCTCTTACAATAGCATCTTTAAGTGTTTCTTTTGACCCAAACAACTGAAAAGGAGCTGTTGGGATAGAGTTTTTTTTGTAGAATTCTTTTTGGCGGCATTTGTTTTGTATGATTTCGATGACCGCAGCTTGGGGATATACCTGAACACCTTTTTTTTCGAGGTAGGCTAAAGCTTTAGCGTTGACATTTTCAATTTCAATAGTGAGAATATCTACTTTTTCTCCAAAATCTATAACCGTTTGGTAATCCATCAAGTCTCCTTGAACAAATGCATTAGAACCGATACGAGCTGGAGCTAGATTATTGGGATCCAATACATGTGTGTTTATGTCCCACTGGCGTGTTGTATTGAGAAGCATTTTACCTAATTGCCCACCCCCCAAGATTCCGATAGTTTTTGTAGTGGAAAAATATCCCATTAGATTCTTTTGGTAAAAATACGTATAAGTTTTTTGGAATGAAAAAAAGCAATCTAAAATGGATATCTTTACATAAATATTTTTTGATGATTAATCTAGTTTTATTTGGTAAGCCAGGTGCCGGAAAAGGAACACAAGCTTTATTTTTGAAAAAACAATACAATTTAGTTCATATTTCTACGGGAGATCTTTTCCGAAATAACATTAAAAGAGAAACTTCTTTAGGTCTTTTGGCTAAATCGTTTATGGATCATGGGGACTTGGTTCCTGATCAAGTTACAATAGATATGCTAGAAGCCGAAGTGGATCAAAATCTTCAAGCTAATGGATTTATTTTTGATGGATTCCCTAGAACTAAGTCACAAGCAGGAGCTTTGGATACTTTTTTAAGTAAAAAACAAATGGAAGTTTCAGCTACAATAGCATTAGAGGCTGATGATGATATTTTAATTGAACGTCTTTTATATCGTGGAAAAAGCAGTGGTCGAACAGACGACCAAGATGAAGAAAAGATTAGAAATCGTTTCGAGGAATATAATAAGAAAACAGCTCTATTGAGGGATTTTTACACCAAACAAAATAAATTCCATAGTATTAATGGAATCGGCACTATAAATGAAATTACCAATCGACTTACTAAACTAATCAAAACTTTATAGCATTCAATGACAGAAGGAAACTTTGTCGATTATGTCAAGTTGTATTTAAGCTCTGGTAAAGGAGGGAAAGGCTCTATTCATTTACATCGGGAAAAGTTCATTACAAAGGGAGGTCCTGATGGGGGAGATGGTGGTCGAGGAGGACATGTTGTGATTCGGGCTAATAAGAATTTATGGACACTATATTACTTTAAATTCAAAAAGCATTTTGCCGCAGGCCATGGAGAAGACGGCAGTAAAAACAGAAGTAGTGGTGCTCAGGGTGAAGATCTATATATTGAGGTCCCTGTGGGAACAGTTGTTCGAAATTCCAATACAAATGAGGTCATATTTGAAATTTCAGAAGCTAGCCAAGAAGAAATTATCGCCAAAGGAGGGCTTGGAGGGCGAGGTAACTGGCATTTTAAATCCTCAACACGTCAGACACCAAGATACGCCCAACCTGGAAAAGATGGTGTAGATATTTCTATTACTTTGGAGCTAAAAGTATTAGCAGATGTGGGTTTGGTTGGTTTTCCCAACGCAGGTAAATCTACATTGCTTTCTGTTTTAACAGCAGCGAAGCCCAAAATAGCAGACTACGAATTCACCACCCTTAAGCCTAATTTAGGTATAGTAGAATATCGAGATTACAGATCTTTTGTTATGGCAGATATACCTGGTATTATTGAGGGTGCTTCCGAAGGAAAAGGTTTAGGCCATTACTTTTTAAGACACATTGAACGAAATTCAATTCTACTCTATCTTATTCCTGCTGACGTTCACGATTTAAAAAAAGCTTTTGATATACTGCAAAAAGAACTTGTAAGGTACAACCCAAAGTTGATGGATAAAGATTATGTTGTAGTCTTGTCAAAAGCTGATTTATTGGACGAAGAATTACTTGCCGAATATACCCTCGAGATGAAAGACCTGTTTAAAGAAATACCGCATTTAATAATTTCTAGCGCTATCCAATTTAAATTAGCTGAGTTAAAAGATTTGCTTTGGAAACAGCTAAATTTATAAGTCTTATGAAGCGTTTACATTTTATCGCCATCGGCGGAAGTGCAATGCACAGTTTGGCAATTGAAATGCAGGAGATAGGTAACATTGTTACAGGAAGTGATGACATGATTTTTGAACCTTCAAAATCAAAACTTCAGGCAGTAGGATTATTACCTAAAAAATTAGGATGGTTTCCTGAAAAACTAAACGAAAATATTGATGTTGTTGTTTTAGGAATGCATGCCAAAAAGGAAAATCCTGAATTGAAATACGCCCAAAAAATGAATTTAAAAATTCAATCCTATCCTGAGTTTTTGGCATTATTCTCAAAAAATAAAACACGGGTAGTGATAGCTGGAAGTCATGGAAAAACGACCATAACTGCAATGATTTTGCATGCCCTGAAGTATAACGTAATAGAGATCGATTATATGGTTGGAGCACCAGCTTCTAAAAATTCAAAAACACTGTCTATGGGTGCTGAAAATGATTTTTTTCTATTAGAAGGAGATGAATATTTATCTTCAGTTACTGATCCTCAACCAAAATTTTTATGGTACACTCCAGAAATTGCATTAATTAGTGGTATTGCATGGGATCATATCAATGTATTTCCCACGTTTGAAAATTACGTATTTCAATTTGAGAAATTTATTTACTCTATACAAGATGGTGGAGTCTTAATTTATAACGAAGACGATGAGATTCTTAAAAAACTTGTGGAATCTAGTCAACATCCTATCAAAAAGATAGGGTATAGTTTACCAGATCATTTTATAGATGGAGAACAAACTTATCTTAAAACTGAGGAGGGCAGTCTCCCTCTTTTAGTTTTCGGATCTCATAATCTTCGAAATTTAGCTGGAGCTCAGTGGATAGCACAATTAATGGGGCTTGATAGATCTGATTTCTATGAAGCAATGCCAAGTTTTACAGGAGCTTTAAAACGTTTAGAATTATATTCGAAAGGAACAAATAATTTCCTTTTTAAAGATTTTGCTCACTCACCAAGTAAGGTGAAAGCAACTAGTTTGGCAATCAAGAATCAGTTTGAGCTGAAAAAAATAATTGTTTGTTTGGAACTACACACCTACAGTAGTCTTGATCTAACATTCATTAATCAATATGCTAATTCTCTCGATTCCGCTGATGAGGCTATTATTTTTTATGATCCTGAAACCTTAAGAATCAAAAACAGAGCTCCTATTCTTCAAGAGAATATTGAGCAAGGATTTGGACATTCTTCATTACAAGTATTTACTCAGGCTTCCCAACTTCAAACCATCTTATTGGAAAAGAACTTTTCTAATGTAGTTTTGGTAATGATGAGTTCTGGTAATTTTGGGGGAATAAACTGGGGAGCTCTTAGGGAACGTTTTTTATAGTAACTTTAATTTTTCTGGGAATTCAATTCTATATTAAAAAAAAACTAATTTAACTTTTCTTAAGAAAATCTCAATTAAATGTTACTGGTTTATACACATAAAATCACACCGAGAATAACTTATATCTTTAAGCATATATTTGAAAATATGTTGGAGTTAACTTTTAGTCTTACTTCTGCAGTGGAAGTTTTTGTTGCTCACTCTGGACCAAAAATGAGCTATACAGATAAACCTTTAGGTGATGAATTTAATATGACTTCTCATTCGCTTCTATTTGAACGTGGAATTATTGATCAAGATTTAACAGTTTATGATTGGCAGGGAATCCCAGCCTTTTATAAAACAAACGTGAAAAGTCCTATACCCTTCGATATTTTTGCAGCCAGTTTTTTTTTGCTCTCCCGTTATGAAGAATCGAGTCTCAAATTAAAAACATCATCTGAGTTTTTTGACCCAAGTCAAAGTTTGGCATTCAAAGAAGGATTTTTGGATATGCCTCTAGTTGACTTATGGGTTTTTAAGTTATACGGAATTATGAGTGAGTATTTCACAGAGATTCAACCATATAAGAAAAAAGTTTGTAAAAAGGAATTAATAATTGATGTACCGTTAGCTTTCAAGTATTGTCATCGTTCATTTTTAATTTCATTAGAGACTTTTTTGAAGTCAATTTGGAAACTTAATTTCTTGAAAATTTTCAATCAATTAAGTGTACTTTTTAGGCTAGAAGATGACCCATACGATAGTTTCGATTCATGGGGTATTTGGTTTAAAAATTCAAATTTATTGCCTAAAGTATTTTTCCGTTTTACTAATAGTTCAGCATATGAATACTCTATTTCAATATTTAATCGAAGACTTCAGTCCATAATAAAAAAAACTGGAGACAACTATAAACTAGGCCTTTTACTTTCTGTAAAGTCACATTTAAAACCAGAACTAGGATTGAGTGAAGAAAAAAAGAGTTTTCAAGGACTTACACATCGACAGGTGAAAATGAGTCGAATTCCTAAAACTTTTCGTCAATTATCATCGATATATACTGATTTAGTAGACTTTGAATTTTTAGATGATTACAGTATGGGATATTCAAATAAAATTGGATTTAGGGCAAGTACATCTGCTCCCTTTTATTTTTATGACTTAGCTAATGAATTTCAACTTCCATTAAAAGTCCACCCAGTGGTAGCTTCTGAACCAGCACTTAGAGAAGGAAAAAGCTCCAAGGTATTTAGTAATTTAGAATATATTTTTAATAGCCTGCCCTTGACTTACAGTCGATTAACAATAGCTGTAACTAATGGCTTTTTGAATCCAAAAAAGCAAAAATTACCTTTGCAAAAATCATTTAAAGATTATATTAAGTGATTCAATTTAAGGAAGATTTAACCGATATTTTTTTTGATTTAGATCATACACTTTGGGATTTTGAAAAAAATTCAATGCTAACTTTTGAAAAAATTTTCAAAGAAAAGGCGTTATCAATAGATTTAAAACAATTCATTTCGTATTATAACCCTATAAATCAAGCCTGTTGGAAGAAATATAGGGAAAATAGAATTAGTCAAGAAGAACTAAGATATAAACGTTTAGCCGATACATTTAATCAAATTAAATTCAAGACCACAAATAATCAAATTAATTTAATCTCTGAAGCCTATAATACTTATTTAAGCAGTTTTTCTCATTTGTTTGACGGAACTATCACTTTATTAGAAAAGCTAAAATCTAAATATAATTTACATATAATCACAAATGGATTTGAGCAGGTACAACATTTTAAAATTAAAAATGCAGGTTTGGAATCTTATTTTGATTTTATATTTACTGCAGAGCAAGTAGGATTTAAGAAACCCCATCCTCAAATTTTTATACATGCATTAAATCAAACAAAAGCTAATCCTAAAAAATCATTGATGATTGGAGATAGTTTAGAGGCAGATATTTTGGGTGCGTTAGCCCAAGGCATGCATGCAATTCATTTTAATTCTCATGGAGAGGAGCGTCATGAAAAATGTCTTATTATTAATTCATTAAATGAACTAAACACTTTTTTTTAAGTCTCTTTAATTTCTTAAATGTTAATGCCAAGATTTATCGTTATTTTTGAAAATGGATTTAGAAGGAGCACAAAAGAAGGTTGATCAATGGATTAAAACTCATGGAGTACGTTATTTTGATGAACTTACTAATATGGCACAACTCACAGAAGAAGTAGGTGAAGTTGCTAGGATAATCGCAAGGCGCTATGGAGAGCAGTCAGAAAAAGAAAGTGATAAAAGCAAAAATTTAGGAGAAGAACTAGCCGATGTTATTTTTGTAGCAATTTGTATCGCTAATCAAACTGGGGTTGACCTTCATAAGGCTTTTGAAAAAAAATTAAAAATTAAATCTTATCGTGATCATGAAAGACATCAAAAAAATTTAAAATTAAAGGATTAAATGAATTTTGAACTTTCTCATCCAAATGCAGAATGCAATGGTAAAATTTGTATTACAGGCTCAAAAAGTGAATCTAACAGACTTCTTTTGCTTCAAGCTATATTTTCTGGGCTTACTATTGAAAATATCTCTAAATCTGATGACAGTTTGGTCATGCAGTCTGCTTTAAAATCAGATTCAGAAGTTGTTAACATTCATCATGCAGGAACTGCAATGCGATTCTTAGCTGCTTATTTTGCCCACTTAGATGGTCGGGAAGTACTGCTTACTGGATCTAGGCGAATGCAACAGAGACCAATCAAAATTTTAGTTGAAGCACTTCAAGCAATTGGAGCGTCTATTAGCTACGAAAAAGAAGATGGTTTTCCACCCATACGAATTCATGGAAAAAAACTCAAAGGAGGAAAAGTTTCTCTTCCTGCTAATACCAGTAGTCAATACATATCTGCACTATTACTTATTGGTCCAGTTTTAGAAAATGGAATTCAGTTGGAGTTAAAAGGTAAAATAACTTCTTTACCCTATATAAATATGACTCTAGCATTATTGAAAAACCTTGGTGTAAAAACAAAATTTAAAGATCAAAATATTAGAGTTAAGCCTCAACAAAATCCAATAATAATAAATCAAGTTGTTGAATCAGATTGGAGTTCAGCCTCCTATTTCTTTAGCGTAGTGGCATTATCAGACCAAAGTGAAATTTATTTGACCAGCTACAAGAATGATAGTCTTCAAGGAGATCGAGTTTTAAGAGATATTTATAGTCAATTGGGTGTCGTATCCTCAATAGAGGAAGAAACTCTTAAATTAAAAAAAGAAGCTATTGATCTTCCAAGGGTTCTCCATTGCGATCTTACAAATACCCCTGATATAGCGCAAACTATTGCTGTAAGCTGTTATGGACTTGGGATAGGTTGTAAACTTACAGGGTTACATACACTGAAAATTAAAGAAACAGACCGCTTGGAAGCTCTTTATAATGAATTAACTAAGCTTGGAGCAAATATTAAAGTGACAAATAATAGTTTAGAATTGATTGCTGGAATAAACTTTGTTTACAATTGTAGTATCCCTACATACAATGATCATCGAATGGCTATGGCTTTTGCTCCCCTAGCAATCAAAGTGCCATTAATAATAGAAGATGTAGAAGTAGTTTCTAAGTCTTATCCAACCTTTTGGAAAGACCTTGAACAGATTAATTTTAAGATTAACCGAATATAAACAGCAATTTACTTGACAAGGTCTATATTGAGATAGTATATTTACCGTTTAAAATTATTTAATGAAATTATCTCAATTCCAATTTGAACTCCCCAAAGCCCGTTTAGCACAAAGACCTGCAGCAGACAGAGATGAATCCAGACTAATGATTCTCCATAGAAAAGAAGAAAAACTGGAGCACCATGCTTTTAAAGATATTATCAATTTTTTTGAGGAGGGAGATGTAATGGTACTCAATAATACAAAAGTTTTTCCTGCCCGACTCTTTGGAAATAAAGAAAAAACAGGAGCTAGAATAGAAGTTTTTTTACTTAGAGAATTAAATCAAGAACAGCGTTTGTGGGATGTATTGGTTGATCCTGCGCGTAAAATTAGAATTGGAAATAAGCTTTACTTTGGTGAAGATGAAAGCTTGGTAGCCGAAGTAATAGATAATACTACTTCGAGAGGAAGAACACTTCGTTTTCTGTTTGACGGGAGCTACGCAGAATTCAGATTAAAACTTAAAGAGCTTGGACAAACCCCCCTTCCAAAATACATTAATCGTGAAACAGAAGAAGAAGATCGAGAACGCTACCAAACCATTTATGCAAAACACGAGGGTGCAGTTGCTGCACCAACAGCTGGTCTTCATTTTTCAAAGCATTTGTTGAAGCGTTTGGAAATTAAAGGAATTGATTTGGCTGAATTAACTTTACATGTTGGATTAGGAACTTTTAGTCCAGTGGAAGTGGAAGATTTATCAAAACATAAAATGGATTCAGAGGAATTAATAATTAATACTATTGCTTCCAAAAAGGTAAATAAAGCATTAGCCGAGCGACGTAAAATTTGTGCCGTTGGAACAACGGTAATGCGCGGTTTGGAAACCTCTGTTTCCTCAGCTGGACGACTCAACGAATACAATGGGTGGACGCACAAATTTATTTTCCCCCCCTATGAATTTTCAATTGCAAACAGTATGATAACTAATTTTCATACACCAAAATCTACCTTATTGATGATGGTTTCTGCTTTTGCAGATCCAGATTTTATAAAGCATGCATATAATGTTGCTATTAAAGAGAAATACAATTTCTACTCTTATGGTGATGCCATGCTAATTTTATAGTAAATAAAAACCGCTAAACGCGGTTTTTTTATTTTCAGACTTTGGAAAATACTAAAAAAAATATACGAGTTCTTACCAAAGATGAATTAATTCAATTCTTTGAGCAACATGATATGTCCTCTTATAGAGGAAAACAAGTTTATCAATGGTTATGGCAAAAAGGGGTCCATGATTTTGATTCAATGACAAATTTGCCTTTAGAGCATCGTGAATTGTTGAAAGCTAATTTTCAAATAAATCATATTAAAATACATGCTAAGCAAAAAAGTAAAGATGGAACTGTTAAGAATGCTGTGCAACTTTATGATCAATTGGTTGTTGAATCAGTATTGATACCCACTGCTAGAAGAACTACAGCCTGTGTTTCATCTCAAGTTGGTTGTAGCCTTGACTGTACTTTTTGTGCAACAGCCTCATTGAAAAGGATACGCAATCTTAATCCTGACGAAATTTATGACCAGGTGGTTATAATTAATCAGCAAAGTTTAGCTTATTACAAAAGACCTTTATCAAATATTGTTTTTATGGGAATGGGAGAACCTTTGATGAATTACAAAAATGTTTTGGCCTCTATAGATAAGATAACAGATCCAGAAGGACTGGGGATTTCTCCCAAAAAAATTACGGTCTCTACTTCAGGAATTCCTAAAATTATACGTAAGATGGCAGATGATGGAGTGAAATTTCGCTTAGCTGTATCTTTGCATAGCGCTCGTCAAGAGATACGTGATAAAATCATGCCTTTCGCAACAAAATTTCCATTAGATGAATTACTTAAATCCTTACAATATTGGTATGCACTCACAAAAAATCGAATCACTTTTGAATACATTGTTTGGGGAGGTGTAAATGACTCCAAGCTGGATATCCAGTCTTTAGTAAAATTTTGTTTACAGGTTCCTTCAAAGGTAAATCTAATTCAGTATAATCCGATAGATGGAAACTTAATGAAGCAAGCCCCATCAAAAACTATTGACGCTTATATGAAAACTCTTATAGATTCTAAAATCCAAGTCACCTATCGTCGTTCTAGAGGTGAGGATATCGATGCAGCTTGTGGTCAATTAGCAAATAAATAGTCCCTAAATCGAAGTATCAATTCATTAAATAAGTCTCTTTAGAATTGGTATCTTTACCAGTCTATGAAAGTAGTTGAGCAAATCAAGAAACCGATTTATAATGAGATGGATCTTTTTGAAAAAAAATTCACAGAATCCATGTCTTCTAAAGTAGCTTTACTAAATAGAATCACCCATTTTATTGTCAATCGAAAAGGAAAGCAAATGAGACCCATGTTTGTTTTTTTGGTAGCAAAACTCTTGGGTAAAGGCAACGTTAATGAACGAACCTACAGAGGGGCATCAGTAATTGAACTTATACACACAGCGACTCTAGTTCACGATGATGTAGTTGATGACAGTAACAAAAGAAGAGGATTTTTTTCAATTAACGCATTGTGGAAAAATAAGATTGCTGTTTTGGTAGGAGATTATTTATTATCAAAAGGTTTATTACTTTCGATTGAAAACGATGATTTTGATTTACTAAAAATAATTTCGATTGCCGTAAGGGAGATGAGTCAGGGAGAATTGCTCCAAATTGAAAAAGCTCGAGACTTAAATATCACTGAGGAAATTTATTACGAAATTATACGTCAAAAAACTGCAACACTTTTAGCCGCATGTTGTGCTCTTGGCGCAAAGTCAGTGAATGCTTCACCAAAAGAGGTAGAGCAAATGCGTCAATTCGGAGAGCTTTTGGGAATGGCTTTTCAAATAAAAGATGATCTCTTTGATTACGGGAAGCACAGAATTGGGAAACCGATTGGAATTGATATTAAAGAAAAGAAAATGACACTTCCTTTAATTTATACTCTAAATAATGTAAGTAAAGAGGAGAAAAGGATCATAATGAATACCGTTAAAAACCATAGTAACAATAAGGTTAAGGTAAAAGCTTTAATTAGTCTTGTTAAAGCAAAAGGGGGGCTTGATTTTGCAATTAAAAAAATGGAGGAATACAAAATAAAAGCTTTGCAGTTGTTGACTAAGTTACCTAAAAATCAATACCGGGATGCTTTAGAATTAATGCTTAATTATGTTACAGAACGAAAGATTTAAATTTGATTATTAAGGATTAATTTTATTCAAAAATATATAAATTTATAAAAAACATCACTTTTTGATATCAAGAAGCACAATAGATCAAGTATATGAAACTGCTCGAGTTGAGGAGATTATTGGGGATTTTATAACATTAAAAAAGTCTGGCTCCAATTTTAAGGGGTTAAGTCCTTTTTCACAAGAGAAGACCCCGAGTTTTATGGTATCACCAGTCAAACAAATTTGGAAAGATTTTAGCAGTGGAAAAGGAGGAAATGTAGTTGCATTTTTAATGGAGCACGAACATTTTTCTTATCCTGAAGCCATTCGATTTTTAGCAAAGCGATACAATATTGAAATTGAAGAAACAGAACAGAGCCAAGAAGAAAAAGAAAAAGCCAATTCTAAAGAAAGTCTTTATCTGGTAAATCAATATGCTCAAGAATCTTTTGAAAAAGATTTATGGGAATATTCAGAAGGGATTGCTATTGGTCTAAGTTATTTTAAGGAACGCGGTTTTAAAGACGAAACGATTCGTTTTTTTGGTTTGGGTTATGCTAGAGAAATGAAAGATAATTTTTATCAAAAGGCAACCAAGGCTGGTTATTCTGAGGAGTATTTAGTGAGTTCAGGTTTGGTGATTAAAAACGAACGCGGTGCGATAGATCGTTTTAGAGGGCGGGTGATTTTTCCTATACGTACTATGGCTGGTAGAGTTCAAGGATTTGGTGGACGAATTTTGTCAAGTACTGCCAAAACTGCAAAATATTTAAACTCTCCCGAGAGTGAGGTATATCATAAAAGTCAGGTTTTATATGGAATTTATGAATCAAAAAAAGCCATAGCTAAAGAAGATGCTTGTTATTTGGTAGAGGGATATACAGACGTTATTCAACTATTTCAAAAAGGAATTAAAAATGTAGTTTCATCTTCAGGAACAGCTTTAACCTCTGAACAAATCAGATTAATTCGTAGACTAACTTCCAATATCGTGGTTTTGTTTGATGGTGATTTGGCCGGACTTCGTGCTGCTATCCGAGGTGTTGATCTTATTTTAGAACAGGGAATGAATGTTAAAATATGTAGTTTTCCAGAAGGAGAAGATCCTGATAGTTTTGCTAAGTCTAATTCCCAAGAAGAAATTAATAATTATTTAAAAACTGAAGCAAAAGACTTTATTGAGTTTAAAACTCATATACTCCTTAAAGAAGCCAAACAAGACCCTGTCAAAAAAGCTGTCACTGTTCGTGAAATTATACAAAGTATATCCAAAATACCAGATCCAATTCAGCAAGAGATTTATATCAAACAATGTGCAGTTGCAATGGAAGTTTCTGAGCCAGTTCTTTTCAATACCCTTGCACAGGAACAAAACAAAAAACAAAAACTAGTTCGAAAGATCGAGAAAAAACCTAAAGAAAAGGAAACTCTTGTTCAAAAAAATCATCATAAAGATTTAGTTTCGAATCCATTGTTATATTTGGAAAAACAAATTATTAGTATTTTAATTCAATATGGAAATTATGAAGCATCATTTGATGAGTTAATTGTAAGTTCTGATGAAAATGGAAATTTAATAGAAGAATCCAAAACAATACACAGTAAAGTTTATGAAAAAATCTTTCTAGATCTACAACAAGATGAGGTAGAATTTATCCAACCAGAATTTCGCTCACTTTATGACCAATTAATTCAAACTTATCAACTGGAAGGTCAATTAAAACTTGATAAATTATCACAACAAGAAGAGCCTAGATTAGGAAAAATTATTACGGATATTTTATTGATTGACGAATTACACCAGCTTCACAGCTGGGAAAAGAAGAATATTTTTGTAAAAGACCGGGAAAGCGTTGTAGGCCAATTGGTAAGTGAAACTATTCTAACCTTTAGAAGGTATTTGATTGACGAAAAAATTCGCAGCCTTTCTGAGGAATCGAAAACTAAAAGGGAGGCAAATAAAACTTCAGAGTTTTTAGAAGATGTTATTCAGTATCAGAATTTGAAAAAATTATTATCAAAAAAATTAAACCGAGTACTTTAAGCTAAATTATAATTTCTAGTCTGCTGATATAGATCTACAGGGTTTTCTACTTCCAATTTCCGCATTAATCTTGTTTTATATGTGTTAACGGTTTTTTGATTTATTTTTAGGGAGTTCGATATTTC
>MDTG01048555.1_pt1 | contig 20126 bp, 19 predicted proteins | sample 811421 | NCBI WGS metagenome assembly MDTG01 (sample SAMN05326645, study PRJNA326480) | marine metagenome | isolation source: seawater | place: Pacific Ocean: South East | collected 2011
AAGTAGTTGTGTTATACCTCCAAACTCTTTTGATTTAGCACGTACCGTTGAGTATTTTCGTATTCCTAGAACAATCTTAACTATATGTCTTGGAAAATCTACTTATGCTCGTTGTGGCATTATTGTGAATGTTACTCCTCTTGAGCCAGAGTGGGAGGGGCATGTGACTCTTGAGTTTTCAAATACAACTCCTTTACCAGCAAGAATTTATGCGAATGAAGGTGTTGCACAAATGTTGTTTATGGAGTCTGATGAAGTCTGCGAAATTTCTTACAAAGATCGTGGAGGTAAATATCAGGGCCAAACTGGCGTTACCTTACCCAAAGCTTAAAAAGTGAAAAGGGGTGGTTTTAGAGATACTTTGCCATCTATCCAACATTCACCATTTTTTAGTTTGGCTTTACCTGTGCTTACCCAACTTGCAGCGAGTGGAAAAATTTCATGTTCAATTTTCTGAACTCGTTCTTTTAATTCATCCGCTGATTCATCATAATTTATAGCAATACGCCCTTGTAAAATTTGAGGTCCGCAATCAAGTTCTTCAGTAACAAAATGAACTGTACTTCCATGCCACTTGTCTCCTGCGCTAAGAGCGCGTTGATGTGTATCGAGCCCAGGATATTTTGGGAGCAGTGAAGGGTGTATATTTAAGATTTTACCAAAATATTTCCTGATAAATATCGGGCTTAGTATGCGCATAAATCCCGCAAGTATTAAAAGATCAGGTTCATGATGCTCCAACTCTCGAATAATAGCCTCATCAAATAATTCCCTAGATAAGAATTTTGCATGCTCAATGCAGCTAATTTCAATGCCAGCCCGCTTAGCACGTTCAAGCCCATATGCATGTGGGTTATTACTTAATACTATCAATAGATTAAGGTTGAGATTATTATTTTCAACAGCATCAATAAATGCTTGTAAATTAGTGCCAGATCCTGAAATGAGAATCGCAGTTTTACAATCTTTGATCATTTTATGTAGCAAACTCTTCCAGCATCTTTTTCATTTGCTTTAACGATATTTCCTATTTGCCATGCTGATTCTCCATTTTTAATTAATAGAGAGATTGTTTCATTAATATCTTTCTTGTCGACCACAAGAACCATTCCAACACCACAGTTAAAGGTACGACGCATTTCTTCTTGTTCGACATTACCAGTATTCGAAATCCAATCAAAGATAGGTCCTCTTAGCCAACTATTAGTATTAATTTCAGCATTAATTGGGCCTTGCAATATACGAGGTATATTTTCTGTGATTCCACCACCAGTGATGTGTGCGATTCCTTTTATGTCTATTTTCTTAATAAGGCTTAAGATTGGCTTTACATAGATCTTAGTGGGGGCTAGCAGGAGGTCGCTTACGAAATGCCCATTAATTTTTGCATCTGGAGATTTTTCTAATACCTTGCGTATAAGAGAGTAACCATTCGAATGGGGGCCACTTGAAGCTATCCCAATGATTGCATCACCACAACATATTTGGCTGCCATCAATTATTTTACTACGTTCTACAGCGCCAACTGTAAATCCGGCAAGATCATATTCATCTTCAGAATACAAATCTGGCATTTCAGCAGTCTCACCCCCAATTAGGGCTGCGCCAGCTTGAATGCAACCTTCATTGATGCCTTTAATCACGGCTATTGCAACTTCTTTTTTGAGCTTTCCACTTGCAAAATAATCAAGAAAAAATAAAGGTTCTGCGCCTTGCGCTAAGATATCATTAACACACATTGCAACAAGATCAATTCCAATAGAATCGTGACGGTTTAGCTGTTGAGCAAGAATTATTTTCGTGCCAACTCCATCTGTACCAGATACTAAAACAGGCTCTTTATATTTATGGGGAGGTATAGCAAACATACCGCTAAATCCACCTAGGCTAGAGATAACCTCTTGACGTCTACTAAGTTTTACTAATGGCTTTATATCCTCAATAAGCTCGTTTCCCGCATCGATATCTACACCAGCGTCTTTGTATGTAAAAGGTTTATTAGTCATGATGGGGTAGAATACTCCGAAAGAAAAATATAATAATATATAGAAATAATTTGGAAAATTAACATTAATGAAAAATCATAAAACTAATTGTGCCGGATTCTTATGGTATTTGCTTAATTTCTCGCTATTTGTATTGTGCTTAAATCTTATGTCAATACAGTTATCTAAGGCGGAAGACATAGATGATTTATTTTCTGCAGAGGTTACCTTAGATAATAAAGCTAATAATCCTCTTGAAAATGCTTATAAAGAAGCATTGAATGTTGTACTTACAAAAATTTCACATTCTGATTTTAGCGCAAATAAAGAAGCTGTAAAAAAATTATTCCCAATACCTTCAGCTTATGTCAATCAATTTCGACCAAGCATTGATGACAAATTGCGGGTTTCGTTTGATGCTGAGGCAATTCAAGATATTTTACGTAATGCTGGTTACATAGTTTGGGGTGAAGATAGACCGCTGACTTTAATTTGGCTTGCTGTCGATTGGGGTCAAGGCGAAAGAGAAATTATTTCTGATGGAAATGTTGATTTGACAATAGAGCCATCTCACTCAATAGATCGAAGTCGACTACTTTATAGACGAATCAGTGAAATTGCAGATGAGCGCGGGATACCTATTGTTTTTCCATTGCTTGATACCATCGATTTAAGAAATTTAACATTCAGCGATATCTGGGGTGGTTTTGATGAGCAAGTTATTAAAGTATCAGACCGGTACAAAGTCGACTCAATCTTAATTGGGCGGATTCGGCCACATACTAATCTAAGTAATCGGTGGAGTTATTTCTTTGAGGGTAAAAAATGGGTTTGGGCAGATCCTTCAGAAGAAGTTATTTCAGAAATTGCAGATATATTAGCAGCAGAATTTGCAGTTGGTGGGAATGCAGTGCTAGAAAATGTTGTATTAAACATCTCAGGTATTGATACGCTAATTGATTTTGGATTATTAAAAACTTTATTATCAGAAATAAGTTTGATTGAAGATTTCATGGTTTTGGAAGTTTCTGGAAACAAAGTAAAATATCGCGTTAAAGTTCGTGGTGGAGTTAAACGCTTGCGTCGTGTTTTAAATCTTACTGCACAATTAAAACAAGTTGATACAAATATTAGAAGTGACCTAGAATCAATGAATGAGTTAGAATTTAATTTAATTGATAATTAATAAATTATTATTTTTCATATGCCTCTCAAATGGATACCTAATATAATTTCCACGCTGCGTATAGCGCTCGTGTTTCCCATTTTAATTTTGATAAAGAATGGTGATTTTGGGTGGGCGATTGGATTATTCTGGCTAGCAGGTTTATCTGATATTGCTGACGGCTATTTAGCAAAGCGCTTTAATTGGAATACTCGCCTAGGCGCTCTTCTTGATCCGGTGGCAGATAAGTTATTAGTTGCAAGTTTATTTATTTCTCTTGCATATTCACAATATATACCTTTATGGTTGGCAGCTTTTGTTATTTCACGCGATGTCATAATTATATTAGGCGCAATTGCTTATAATTTTTTAGTTGTACCTGTTCAGGGTGAACCAACGCGAATAAGCAAGCTAAACACCGCATTTCAATTATTATTTTTATCAATTGCCCTTGGTCGAGCTGGCTTTGGATGGCCAAGCGATATTTTATTTACATCAATGGGTGTAGTAGTTTTAATCACGGTAATTATCAGTGGTATTGATTATGTTTGGTCTTGGTCGCGACATATGCGTAAAGATGCGTAAATCTTTAATGTACAGCTCAGGTATTATTTATTAATTTAATCTTAATTTAAATTTAGATTTTAATCTGGAGTCTTAATGAGTCAATTAGCTTTACCCCTTCAACTCGATGATTATGCAGTTTTCTCTAGTTTTCTAAGTAAAGGTAATGAGCTCATTGTTGCCACCTTATCTGAAATCGCAGTAGACCAAGAATCATACGGGTGCTGGATTTGGGGAGCAGAAGCAACAGGTAAGTCTCATTTACTACAAGCTGTATGCGAAACAGCTGGTGATCAATCGGTATATATCCCTTTGAGGTCATTCATAGGGCTTGGCCCCAAGATTTTGGAAGATTTAGCTAGCCGAGAATTAATTTGTATCGATGACTTAAATTTAATTGCGGGGCACTCTGGTTGGGAGGCCGCGTTATTTAATCTATGTAATCAAATTTTTTCTGTTAATGGTAAATTGATAGTCTCAGCAGATTCTTCACCAAGAGAGTGCTCTATGAGTTTAGCGGACCTGCAAAGCAGAATGATGAGGTTACCAGTATTTCAGCTTGTATCTCTAGATGAGAGCGCTAGAATTTGTGCTTTGCAACTTCGATCTCGTCATCGTGGTATTGAATTACCAAACTCCACCGCAAAATATTTACTGAAGCGAAGCCGTCGTGATATGGCAAGTCTTTATAAGATACTTGATTTGCTTGATAGAGAAGGGTTAAGAGCTAAGCGGCGCTTAACAGTTCCCTTTGCGAGAGAAGTATTAAATTCAATAAAAGATTAGATTCAAGTTTCTAGTTTTTTAGCTATTTCAGAAACTCTTTTTCCTAGAGCAAATGCAATACTCTTTTCTTCATTTGATAAGGAGTCCGGATTTTTGTTCCATGTAACATGAGACGCTCCATACGGAGATCCTCCTGTTCTTGTTGTTGATAAAGCCTTTTCTGAATAGGGGACTCCCACATAAAGCATCCCATGATGCAATAAAGGTATAGCCATTGTGAGTAGAGTTGATTCTGAACCACCATGTAGCGAAGATGTTGAAGTAAAAACACCCGCCGGTTTGCCAGTCAAAGACCCCTTTATCCAATCAGTTGATGTTGAATCAATAAAATATTTCAAAGAAGAACTCATATTACCAAATCGAGTAGGGCTACCTAATATCATTCCAGCACATTCTGCTAAGTCTTCAGTAAGTGCGTAAGTTGGCCCAGATTCAGGAACTAGACTTTTAGTTGCAATATTTTCTGGAGAAACAGGCGGAACAGTTCGCAATCGCGCTGACATACCTTTTACAGAATCCACGCCACGACAAACTTCGCGAGCAAGTGTTTTGGTTGCTCCGTTAGATGAATAATATAAGACTAAGATATCTCTCATAAGAAGTTGTTTTAAATCTAATTTTAATTAAAAAAAATCTTTATATCTTCAAACTTTATAACAAAAATTGTTTATAGAAAAATATATTGGGATATTAATTATTACACATAATATATTTTATGGTCATTCATTTTTATGAAAATAACTAATTTGAAACAAAAATGATTAATTATTTTATCAAATCAAACTTGACGTGATGTAGCACAAGTTGTTAATTTATTTTCTTGCAATTATTCTTTATTAAGATAGAAGATTAAAAATTGATAAATATATTTAAAAAAATAATAAGTTACCCTCAAGTTTTTGTATTTATATTAATTTGCTGCCTTGCTGGGTGTGAAACTGCGCCCCCAGTTCAAGAGATGAGCGATGCAAGACAAGCAATATCAGTAGCAAAAGAAGCTGGTGCAGCGGATCGCGCTACATTTCATCTTGAGGCAGCTGAAAATTACCTTGAAAATGCTGAGGTTAACCTTAACCAAAGAGCCTATCATCAAGCCCGAAGAAATGCTTATCAAGCTAAAATGAAAGCACTAGATGCTCTTCAAGCAAGCGAAGAGTCGGCTGAAGAGTAATTAGATTCGATATTAATTAATTTTTATTTTTAATAATATTTTCTTCAATCAAACTTATAGCTTGCTCGTATTTCATATTTTTTGATTGAGTTTCACTACGATGACGGTATTCTAATTCTCCTGCATCCAAATTACGATTACTTACCACCAGACGATGCGGTATTCCAATTAAGTCAGCGTCAGCAAACATAGTACCAGGACGTACGCTTCTATCGTCTAATAATACATCTATTCCTTTTAACAATAGATTGTTATATAAGTTTTCAACAGTATTTTTAACTTGCTCTGAGCTTCTCATATTTATAGGAATTATAATTGCATCAAAAGGGGCTAATTGCGAGGGCCAAATAATACCTGCTTCATCATGATTCTGCTCAATTGCAGCACCTACAATACGAGTAATTCCAATTCCATAACACCCCATTGACATCGCTTGGTTTTCACCTTTTGGATTTTGCACTGTCGCTGACATCATTTCACTGTATTGGGTTCCAAGTTGAAAAATATGACCAACCTCAATACCACGGGCAATATTTAATGTTCCCTTACCTCCAGGTGTGGGGTCACCTTCAACTACATTGCGAATATCAAATGTCTCTGGAGTTTCAATATCTCGACCAAAATTTACTCCAATAAAGTGTTTATTTTTCTCATTAGCACCAATTACGAAATCGCTCATATTTGCTGTTCCATGATCAAAAAAGACTGGTATTGATAGTCCAATTGGGCCGACAGAGCCTGGACTGGAGCTAATTGATTTAGCTATATCTTCTTTGCTAGCCATTTTTAAGGGTGAAATAATACCTGGTATTTTTTGAGCTTTAACTGTGTTGAGTTCGTGATCTCCACGAAGGCATAATGCAATTAATCCATTTTCACCTTCTACAATTAAAGTTTTAATGGTTTTTGAAGCAATAATATTGAGTGATTTACATAACTCAGGAATCGTTTTGACACCAGGTGTCTCGATTTCCTCCATATCTAAAAAAACTTTTTTTGTTTTTATCTCTACACGAGATGTTTTAGCAGTTTCAATATTAGATGCATAATGATCATCATCACAGTAGGCAATAGCATCCTCACCAGAATCTGCTAGCACGTGAAATTCTTGCGAACGACTCCCACCTATTTCGCCAGAGTCAGCATCAACAATACGAAACTTTAAACCTAAACGATTGAATATCGAGACATAAGCTTCACGCATGCGTATGTATGTTTTTCTTAATGCAGCTTCATCAATATCAAATGAATAGGCATCTTTCATAATAAATTCACGAGAGCGCATAACACCAAATCGAGGTCTAATTTCATCTCGGAATTTAGTTTGAATTTGAAAGAAATTAATTGGTAATTGTTTATAGCTTTGAAGCTCTTTACGTGCAATTTCAGTTATTACTTCTTCATGAGTAGGACCAAAACAAAAATTCCTTCCATGCCGATCATTCATTTTCAGAAGAAGCGATCCATACTTTTGCCAGCGGCCAGTCTCTTCCCACAACTCAGACGGCTGAACTGCTGGCATTAATAATTCAAGAGCACCAGCTTTCTCCATTTCATCTCTAACAACTCCTTCAATCTTACGTAAAACGCGCAACCCAATTGGCATCCATGTGAATAAACCAGAGGCTAGTTGTCGAATTAAGCCTGCGCGAAGCATTAGTTTATGACTAATAATTTCGGTATTAGATGGAACTTCCTTTAAGGTTGTTAAATTGAATTGTGAAAATTTCATTATTTGTTTTACCAAGAGTTTCTAAATATCTTATTCTAACCTTATTGACAGATAAGCCAAAGCAGAGGAAGGTTAAGTATATGTTAAATTTCCTATATTAAAAATCTTTAGTGCACTCAATAAAGAATTGATAGAATTTAAATATTCTTACGAGGACAAAAAAGGCTACTTTAGAAATGATTTATCCCAGAAACCTACAATATGCATATTTAAAAGCTATGGGCATTGATGTTTGGTTACCTCGAGATACAAATGAGGTGGGAGACTCACAAAAAAGCGCTGTTTTAGAAGATAGTTTAGATTCAGACCTATTTGAACTATATATGAGTGAGAATACTTATGATGGCAATATAAAATGGTTAATTATTACTAATCCATTAAGCGCTGATGCTAATAACTTATTAAATAAAATGTTGTTTGCTGTAGGTCACAAAAAAGTTTCAAAACTTGATTTTACTTTTGACGCCCTTGATTTTTTAAATGATCAAATTAAGTTAATTGAACCTCAGATTATTTTAGCGCTCGGAGGTGATACTGCGAGTAAGCTATTGTCAGGAAATAAGCCATTTGAGCAAATGCGTGGGTATCTACATTATCTAAAACAGACTCCAATTATAGTAACCTATGACCCAGAAAAATTACTGCTTACTCCACTCTACAAAAAAGCTGCCTGGCGCGATCTTTTGCTAACCTATAGTATTTCTTAGCATTTAATTAAGTGGTAACTCCAATATTAAAATCTTTAATCGAAATTCGTGAGATGAAACATGAAGATCTCTCGAAAGTATTAGATATTGAACGCCGAAGTTATGATTTTCCGTGGAGTCATGGTGTTTTTCGTGATTGCCAATTATCCGGTTATTACTGTGTAGTTTTGTGCCGAAATAAATCTATTGTAGGTTATGCTGTTTTATCAATTGCTGCTTCTGAAGCAAATATATTGAATTTGTGTATTGACCCAGATTTTCGATCTTTAGGATACGGTGGGTCACTTTTAGACAAGTTACTGCATAGCGCACGATCTGCCTCTGTTCGAGAGGTTTTTCTCGAAGTGCGCCCAACGAATGAGATTGCTATATCTTTGTATCATAAAAAGGGCTTTTATCAGATAGCAGATCGAAAAGCTTACTATCAAGCAAATAATGGTCGTGAAAATGCACTTGTTCTTGCAAAAAAACTCTCTATTGATTATTGATTAGAAGGTTTCGTAATCTAAATGAATCATATAGACTGCGACGCCACTTAAATTGGGACTGGCTATGCCAAAACTTGATGAACAAGTTAGTAAACGTCGAACTTTCGCAATAATTTCTCACCCAGATGCTGGAAAAACGACTTTAACTGAAAGATTATTGCTATATGGCGGAGCTATTAAACTTGCTGGAACCGTTAAAGGCCGTAAGGCAAATCGCCATGCAACTTCTGATTGGATGGCGCTTGAACAACAGCGTGGAATCTCAGTCACATCCTCTGTTATGCAGTTTCCTTATAAAGATTGTGTGATAAATCTACTTGACACCCCTGGTCATGAGGACTTTTCAGAGGACACTTACCGAACACTGACTGCTGTTGATTCAGCACTTATGGTTATTGATTGTGCAAAGGGAGTTGAAAAACGAACAATAAAATTAATGGATGTTTGTCGTCTGAGAGATACACCTATTATGACCTTTATTAATAAATTAGACCGAGATGGACAAGAGCCAATTGATTTAATAGATGAAATTGAGTCTATACTTAAAATCCAGTGCTCACCAATCACCTGGCCTATTGGTATGGGCAGCTCATTAAAAGGCGTCTATCACATACCTCAAGATAAAATTTATCTATATAGCACCGAGGGTCGAAATAAAGTTTCCAAATATAAAACCATTGATGATATTGACTCAGATGAGGCGACTGAGGCTCTCGGCGACCTTGCAACTGAATTTCGGAATGAAGTCGAACTAGTTAAAGGCGTTTACCCTCAGTTATCAGTCGAAGAATATATTTCTGCAAATCAAACGCCGGTTTTCTTTGGTTCGGCTATCAGTAACTTTGGCATAAAGGAATTGTTAGATGAGTTTGTAAACTATGCTCCAGCACCCATGAATCGTAAAAGTGAGAACCGTGAGATAAGTCCAACAGAGGAGAAAATGACTGGTTTTGTTTTTAAAATTCAAGCCAACATGGATCCTGGGCATAGAGATAGAATAGCATTTATGCGAATCTGCTCTGGCGAATATCGTAAAGGAATTCGAGCATTACATGTTCGTGCTGGAAAAGAAATGAAAATTCCCGACGCAATTACCTTTATGGCATCAGATCGTCAACACGCTGAATATGCATATGCTGGAGATATTATTGGTATTCATAATCATGGCACTATAAACATTGGCGATAGCTTCTCTCAAGGTGAAGATATATATTTCAAAGGAATTCCAAATTTTGCACCCGAAATCTTTCGACGTGCAGTATTAAAAGATCCACTTCGTCTAAAAGCTCTTGGTAAAGGCTTAGCCCAATTATGTGAAGAGGGAGCTACTCAGCTATTTAAACCACTAAAAAATAATAATTTAATTCTTGGTGCGATCGGTCCATTGCAATTTGAAGTAGTTTCACATCGATTGCAGCATGAATATAATGTCGAGTGTTTGTTTGAAGCTATTGACGTCGCTACAGCTAGGTGGGTTGAATGCAGTAATTCAAAAATGTTAAGTGATTTTAAGCATAAAGCTCATGATAATTTAGCATTGGATCATAGTGACAGTTTAGTTTACATAGCTCCTTCGCGCGTAAATCTTAGTTTGACAGAGGAAAGATGGCCAGATGTTAATTTTCGAGAGACCCGAGAATATTAAGTATCTTTTTAATTGAGGAAATATTTTGCTAAAGCACAAAATAATAACAAAAAAAATTCTCAGCTGGGCGCTTTATGATTGGGCAAACTCCGCATTCGCCTTAAGCGTGCTCGCGGTTATATTTCCATTGGCTCTTGGAAGTTATTGGAATACCGACCATGTTGGAGCAACTTCAACATTTAATTTAGGGTGGGTAACTTTTTCTTCTAGCCTAATCGTATTCTTATTAGCACCAATTCTTGGAGTAATTGCAGATAAAGGTGGGTATAAAAAGCGATTTCTTTTTATATTTTCAATGATTGGCGCATTAGCAACCATAGCTTTGGGTTTTATTAGCCAAGATGATTGGTTTCTTGCTCTAGGTTTTTATTTGATTGCATCTGTTGGTTTCTATAGCTCAACAATATTTTATGATTCACTATTAATGAATGTTACAAAGCCAAAATATTTCAATTTTGTTTCAAATTTTGGTTATTCATTAGGCTATTTGGGAGGCGCAATACTTTTATCCTTACATCTGTGGATGCTTAAATCACCCCATACTTTTGGTTTTATATCTACAAAAGAAGTTTTTAGTTATGCCTTCATTTCAGTTGGTATTTGGTGGATGGTTTTTTTATTACCTGCAATATTTTATATCTCAGAACCTCATACCCTTAAAGGGTCAGAAAATAATCCAATCAGAGATGCTTTTAAAAAATTAAGATCAACCATTAAGAAGATTAGAAATTATAGGAATATTGCAGTTTTTCTTATCGCTTATTGGTTATACATTGGGGGTGTTTCTACTGTTATCTTCATGGCTGTTAATTATGGCCAAAGACTTGGGTTTAAAGATAGTGATTTAGTTTTTGCTCTTTTGATTTCAAATTTTATAGGCTTTCCTGCAACTTTCTTGTACGGCTTTTTTACTCATTACTTGGGCGCTAAGAAAGGTCTTTATTTAGCCTTAATTGCATATATTGGAGTATGTTTATGGGCTATACAAATGACTGAGATGCGTGAATTCTATATATTGTCTTTTATTATTGGGCTATTCCAGGGTGCCTCACAAGGATTAAGTCGATCAATTTATGCAACATTAATTCCGACAGATCATTCAAGTGAATTTTTTGGTTTTTATAGCATGGTAACCAAGTTTGCAAATGTAATTGGACCCGCTTTAGTTGCTATAGCTGCAACAATATCAAATGATCCAAAGTGGGTTTTATTGTCACTTATACCAATGTTCGTTATTGGCAGTATTTTGTTGTCATTTGTTGAAGTTTCAAATAAACATTCGAATTAAAGAAGCCTTTCAAGTTTTTTAATTTGCTCGGAAAGTTGTGCGTTTATTTTTAAAAATTCTTTAACGCGTTCCTGTTCTTGTTTTACAATTTTAGCAGGAGCATTTTTGATGAATTTATCATTTTCTAATTTTTTAGTGCTTTGTGCTAAATCTAAATTAATTCTCTCTTTTTGCTTGGATAATCTGGCAAGTTCAGCATCTACATCAATAAGATCTTTCATTGGAACTAATAAGCGCATGTTGCCCAGAAGAGCGGTTGCGGCAGTTGGCGAATTGTCACCTTCATTTAATATATTTATTGATTTAATACGACCAACATTTTGCAATAATAATGCATGAGAATCTTTTCGAGATATGTCTAAAGCATCTGCACCTTGGAGAATCACAGGAATAGATTTGCCAGGCGGTATATTCATTTCTCCTCTAATCTGCCTAACTCCAAGAATAAATTGCTTGACCCATTCAATTTCTGAAACTGCAATATTATCATTTACTTGGCTTGAATCTCCCGGAAAGGAGCGAAACATAATTGTTTTACTTTTAATCTTGGCGCGAGGCGCTACATTTTGCCAAATTTCTTCGGTTATATAGGGCATAAAGGGATGTAATAATCTAAGGGTAGCTTCTAATATTTCAATTAAATTTTTCTGTGTGCCACGCTTTTTGATTATTGAAATTTCAGCAGATTGAAGAATAGGTTTTGATAATTCCAAATACCAATCACAAAGTTCATGCCAAGTAAAATCGTAAGCGCATTGAAGCGCAAGATCGAGCCTATAATTTGAAAAGTGATGCTTTATTTCTATTGATGCATTATTTAGCTTTGATTGAATCCAGAGATCTGCAGAGCTGTACTCTACTTCACCTTCATCTAAAGATTCGGTATTCATAAGTACATATTTAGCCGCATTCCAAATTTTGTTACAGAAATTCTTATATCCTTCGATTCGACCTATATCGAAGCGAATGTCACGTCCAGTTGTAGCGAGCGAAGCAAATGTTAATCTAAGCGCATCAGCTCCAAATTCATTGATACCGCTTGGGAAATATTTTCGCGTAGAGCTCTCAATTTTTGGAGCCAGGTGATCTTGCAGCATTCCTTTGGTTCTTTTATCAACTAAAGTCTCAAGATCAATTCCATCTATTAAATCAATTGGATCAAGGACATTACCTTTTGATTTCGACATCTTTTGTCCATCTTGATCCCGAATGAGCCCGTGAATATATACTTCACGAAAAGGTACTTGATTCATAAATTTGAGACCGAACATAATCATTCGGGCAACCCAGAAAAAGATTATATCAAAGCCAGTAACAAGAACGTTTCCAGGATAGAATTTTTCTAATTCATCGGTTTTTTCTGGCCATCCCATAGTGCTGAAAGGCCAAAGAGCTGACGAAAACCAAGTATCAAGGACATCATCATCCTGCCGTAGTTGAATCTTACCTAGATTATTTTTTTCACGAACTTCTTGTTCACTGTTTCCAACGAAAACATTGCCATTGTCATCATACCAGGCTGGTATCCTATGCCCCCACCAAAGTTGTCGACTGATACACCAATCTTCAATTTTGTGCATCCAGTCAAAATATGTTTTCGACCAATTTTCTGGCACAAATTTAATATCACCTTTTTTAACTGCATTAATTGCGGGCTCAGCTAATGGCGCAATCTTTACGTACCATTGATCAGTCAAATAAGGTTCAACAACAGCATTGCTTCGATCGCCCCGTGGAATTTTTACAGTGTAGTCTTCAATCTTATCAAGCAATCCAAGTAACTTTATTTGCTTAATAATTTCTCTGCGTGCATCAAATCGATCCATACCTCTAAATTTCTCAGGCACTTCATTATTCATTGCAGCATTATCATCAAAAATATTATAAAAAGTGAGGTTATGCCGCTTACCAATCTCATAGTCGTTAAAGTCGTGGGCAGGAGTTATTTTAACGCAACCAGTACCAAATTTTGGATCAACATAATCATCAGCGATTATAGGAATACGTCTTCCAACAATTGGAAGTATGATTTCTTGACCTATAAAATCCTTGTATCTTTCATCGGCAGGGCTGATAGCAACAGCGCTATCTCCTAACATTGTTTCAGGCCGTGTCGTAGCAACTACAAGATATCCATTACCAGTTGCAAGCGGATAGCGAAAATGCCAAAGACTTCCATTTTCATCTTCAGATAAGACTTCAAGATCAGATAAGGCTGTATGAAGCACTGGATCCCAATTAACTAAACGCTTACCACGATAAATAAGTCCCTCTTCATATAGCTGAATAAAAACTTTTTGAACTGCATCTAACATTCCATCGTCCATTGTGAATCTGTCTCGACTCCAATCAACGGATGCCCCAAGCCTACGAGTTTGTTTTGCTATTTTTCCACCGGATTCTTCTTTCCATGACCACACTCGTTCTATAAATTTTTCCCTACCTAAATCATGCTTTGATTTTCCCTCGAGATTAAGTAATCGCTCAACGACCATTTGAGTTGCAATACCAGCATGGTCTGTTCCGGGCTGCCAAAGAGTCTCATGACCCAGCATCCTATGGTATCGGGTAAGAGCATCCATTATTGTGTCTTGAAATGCATGACCCATGTGTAGGGTACCTGTAACGTTTGGAGGTGGAATAACAATACAATATGGTGAGCCACTGCCTTGGGGGGTAAAGTAATTCTCTTTTTCCCAATGGTCATAGATGCGCTGTTCAATTTTTTTTGGTTGGTATAACTTGTCCATTAGATTTTATGCATCCTCAGTGTATGGCCTTGCTCCTTATAAATTTTATATCGTTCACGACTTTTTTGTTTGCAAGCTTTTTCAGAGATTACTAACTCTGCTATTCGAGGAAAAGAACTAGAAAAATCTGGTATTTGATCGCACAAATTTATAAGAAGGTCTTTTGATTTTATAAATTTTTCACCATAACTAATTGAAATAGGCAAATGATCTTTATTTTCAACTATTTGATGAGGTACGAAGCTATTATCTTTAAAAGTCCATAACAACTCATCAATTTTCTTAGAATCCTTTTGTACCATTGTATGAATATGTATCTTATTCCCCAGTTGCCAAGCTTTTTCGGCCAGCCTACATGCAAATAAATACCGAGATTCCTCATCTTCTTTTTCTAAGATATAAAAATCAACTTGAGCCACGAGAATTTAAGAAACAGCTTGAGCGCGAGATAATACGAATTCAGATAATAGGCTCACTGGTCGGCCAGTAGATCCTTTTTGTTTGCCAGACTTCCAAGCAACTCCTGCTATATCAAGGTGCGCCCAATTCATACCTTCGGCAAATTTTTCAAGGAAACAAGCAGCAGTTACCGATCCACCACCAGGCCCACCTATGTTGGCCATATCAGCAAAATTACTATTTAACTGCGCAGCATATTGACTGCCTAGAGGCATTGGCCATCCTAAATCATCTGATTGGTTTGATGCGTTGAAGATCTCATCTTGTAAATCTTTATTATTTGAATAAATAGCGCACCTATGATTTCCTAATGCTACAACACATGCCCCAGTCAATGTAGCAACATCAATTATTGTAGATGGTTTGAATTTACGTGCAAATGTTAGCGCATCACATAATATCATTCGACCTTCAGCATCCGTATTAAGTACCTCAATTGTTTGTCCAGACATGCTTTTGACAATATCACCAGGACGGGTTGCATTGCCTGCAGGCATATTTTCAACAGCCGGAACTACAATTGTTAGATTAATGTTTAGCTTAATACTGCTTACTGCTAACATTGTACCAATAACACTAGCTGCACCGCACATATCAAATTTCATTTCATCCATATGAGCGCCAGGCTTGAGTGAGATGCCACCAGTATCAAAAGTAACTCCCTTGCCAACTAATACTATCGGTTTATTTTTTCCTCCACCTTTATATTGCATGATAATCATTTTGCCCGGTTCAGTGGCTCCAGCAGTTACAGAAAGAAATGACCCCATTCCAAGTTTTTTCATCTCAGTTTCATTTAAAATTTGCGTTTTTAAATTTTTGATATTGGTTGATAATTTTTTTGCAACTCTTGCAAGGTAACTAGGTGTACAAATGTTTGCAGGCAAGTTGCCTAAGTCTTTTGCAAGCTTTACACCCTGTGAAATAGCATCACCATGTTGTGAACCACGATCAGCTTTTAACTTTTCACTTTGCTTTTTAATGGAATGCCCAATAGATCTCAAAGTAATGGATGTTTTCTTTTTGCCACTTTGTACTTTATCAAAGCAATACAAAGCATCATGAATAGTTTCTACGGAATGTCGAGCAAGATAGTAAGCGCTACAATCTTTTACAAGCTCCAGCGTGAGTGTATTTAAAACGGTTTTAATTTTAGAATTTCTAAGTGAATTTGCGCATGCATATATAGCTTTTTTAAAACCAATAACATCTAATGAGTTAGCCGCGCCGAGACCCGCTACAGCAACTCGATTAGCTTTAAATCCAGGCACTTTATTTAATAAAGCAACTTGACCAAGATCACTGGAAATATCACCAGATTTAATAAGATTATGAATGTAGTTTTTAGCTACAGTATTAATAACATTCGCACTAGTGCAAAGTTTACCGCGATTATAGACTCCAATAATTACACAGTCAGCATCACTATTTGATGCTTTGCTCATAGTTGTAAAGTATTTCATAGTTTTCTTCTTACCTTTTTTTAATCGGGACTGTTACGGACAATATAAAAACGGTAGTCTAACGCTTTAAGTCACTCACAGCTACGTCATTCCAGGACCTTGATGATTCGAATACTTGATAAATATATCTTTCGCGAAATAGCCATTACCTGGTTTGGCGTTACTTTAGTTCTCTTGTTGATTCTCTTAACGAATCAATTTGCCCGTATTCTTGGAGATGTTGCAAAGGGCAAACTTCCTAAATATGCAGCATTAGATGTAGTTAGTCTCTCCATTGTTCAATATTTAACAATTTTAATACCAATTGGGCTATTTCTTGCAATAATGTTAGCGCTTGGCCGTTTATATCGAGATAGTGAAATGCCAGCAATGATGGCATGTAGAGTTGGGTTGTTTGGCATATATAGACCACTTTTTTGGTTTATGACGCCGCTGATTGCTTGTGTTGCATGGCTTTCAATTCAGGGCGGGCCATCCGCTATGTATGCAGTTGATCTAATTGGCGCTGAAGCTAAAAGGGGTGCAGATCTTGCAAGTGTTGAGCCAGGCAAGTTTACAGTTTTAAGTCCTGATCGAGCCGTTGTTTACGGCCGCAATTTAACAACGGATGGTTTTTTAGAGAAGGTTTTTATGCAGCGCCAATCAGACAAGGGTGTAATTGAAATTGTTACCGCAGATATGGGTGAAATGATTGAATCTGATGATCCGAACTTAAGGCTCTTAGTGTTACATAATGGTCGTCGTTATGAAGGCATCCCCGGAACTACTGATTTTCGTATAATTGAGTTCAAAGAACATGGAATTCCTTATCGTCTACCAAGACTTGAACCATTAACTAAACGCGCTAAATCCATGACTTTTTCGGATTTATTAGGATCAAGTGATCTTGAACATATTGCAGAATTGCAATGGCGTCTTAGTGTTCCGATATCAACAGTTATTTTGGCAATTATGGCGGTTCCATTGAGTCGAAGTAGACCCAGAGACGGAAAGTATGAACGCCTCGCAATTGGCCTTTTAGTTTTTATTATTTATTTAAATTTGATGACCGCCTCCAAAGCTTGGCTAGAGCAAGGTGCGATTTCTTCAAGCTTAGGTATATGGTGGGTTCATGGTCTTATGTTAATTTCTGGCTTCCTATTGATTGGTATTCAAAATGGTTATTTTCAAAGGCTGAAAAATGAATAGTATTTTATATCAATATATTTTAAGAACTATTGCGACAAACACTATATTGGTTCTTACTGTTTTATTGTCATTAGCAGGTTTTTTTGAGTTCATTGCGGAAATAGAGGATACGCAGGCTAACTATCAGACCTCACAGGCTGTTCTTTATATTTTTTTACGATTACCTAACCTTGCATTTGAACTGTTGCCTATGGCAGTTCTAATAGGCTCTTTACTTGGGTTAGGCGCACTAGCTAACAATAGTGAGATAATTGTTATGCGTTCTGCCGGGCTATCTATTTTTGAATTATCATCTATGACGGCTCTTTCAGGCTTTGTCATGTTGATTCTTACAGGTCTATTAGGGGAATTTATAGGCCCACCTCTGGATTTTTATGCTCGTGATATGAGGATGGAAGCTCGTTACAATAATGACAAGAATCAGTTTGGAAATGAAGCTTGGGTTAAGGATGGGTCAGCCTATCTGCATTTAGAAAGAGTTAATTCAGAGTTTGAATTTGGAAATTTGCATATTTATAAATTTGAAAATGACCAGCTTGAATCAATTGCTGTTGCCGAAAACTCTGGAATTGACGAGAATGATAATTGGGTTTTAGAAAATATCAGAGAAACAAAGTTCCAAAGAAATGGTGTTCAGATATCAGAATCGCAGCTATCTGTTGAAAATTTTGAAATAGATTCAAGCCTCTTAGGAAGCTCCCTTGCAAAACCACTTAGCTTGTCGGCCAGAGAAATGCTGAGCTATATTGATTATTTAAAAAGAAATAATCTTGATGCAACAAAGTATGAAACTGAATTCTGGCATCGAGTTTCACGAACAAGCACAATAATAATTATGCCAATCTTGGCACTAGCATTTGTATTTGGATCTTTACGCTCAAGCGGCGCTGGGGGCCGATTGATGATTGGTATAATGATTGGTTTGTCATACTATCTGGCTAGTGAAACCCTTGCTAATTCGGGTCAGGTATTTAATTTGAATCCAATCTTTGTAACTTGGCTGCCTTCAGTAACCTTACTAGCAATTACAGTATTTTTATTATCACGAATTCGTTAGTTTTTTCCTTTTGGATAATAAATAATTTTAGTTTTGCTTATCCGATCATGCCATGTAAGTTGATTTTTATCCCACAATTGCCACAAAAAACCTAATCCAAATGGAAGCCAAGATAATAAGGAAGAAAAAAATCTTACTGTTGCAGCAGTCAAATTTGGACGTTGACCATTTTCATCGACAAGCTGAAGCCTCCATGACTGCATGCCAAGAGTGCGCCCACTTTTCACCCAAAATCCAATAAAGAAAAAATAGACAACCAATATCAACGTGATTTGGTAAATAAAATTATCATCCGGTTCAACGGATTCACCATTCTGGGCAGCAATAAAAGCATATGTAACGATAATCATTAATGCGAGGATAAGTAAAATATCATAGAGCATTGAACCGACGCGTCTAAGTAAACCTGTATTTTTCATTTATAAGTTCAAACCTTTATTTTTTCTATTTTAAAATTGTGAGCTATCTTTTAATTGATTTCTATATTATCCCAATTATTAATTACTTCATTGGCCTCAGCCTCATCTTGGTCGTTAACCATAATACAAATACTGCCAATGGCAGGTAATTCTCCCATTCCTCCCAGAAGATGCTCACCTTCAATGTAAGCATGTATTCCAGCTTGCTGTAACTGATGAAGGGCAAGGTGAGCTTCGATATTATTTAGGGCGTCATATACTTTCTTCATGCTTAACTATCCTTAAAAAGTACATATTTTAGCTCTAAAAGCTATAGATAATATTAAATTAAAAAAATTATATTTACTAAAAAATAAATCAATATTTTATTTTGATTAAATATAAAACTAAAAAAAATTATTTATTTAAAGTTGAGAAATTGCTGAGTCCATCCATTGAAGACGATCTTGAAGCCAGCTTTTAAGATATGCCACTTCTTCATTGTAAGTATTAAATACTACTGGATTTGGCCAGACATAAACTCCTAGAGTACCCCAAATATCGTCATTTTTAGCAGCACTTCTTCCAAGCATTTGAGACAATTCATCAATTTTTGAAAGAAGATATTGTTCTTTACTTTTAAAATATGTAAAGCGTTCTTTGACTTTGTTTACGAATGAAGGATCTTGCATTAACCTTTCAATCCACCAATGGTAATAAACCCACCATCCTTGAGGATAGGTAGGATCATCATAGTCGACATTGCCAAAACCTAAATCAAAGTCCCAGATTGGACCCATTTTTATTTTTTGGCCAGGAATATAATGTAAATAGATACTTGAATAGGCTTTTGCATCCTGATTTTTTGCAATTTCGTTTATTAAAAACCAATCGACAAAACTATCGATATCAACATATGGTAAATAACCATTAACAGGATCAGTAAAATTTGCACTAAATAAAGCTGTTTCAAAGTCAATAATATGATCTCTTATTAAGTCATGTTGCTGATCTCCTTGATCTAGATCGGGCTCCTTTACTTGAATAACATTTCCTGCGCCATTACCATTTTGAAGTGATATTTGGTTGGTTTCAAAATAAATATCCTCGACGACATCTAAGCGATTATGACCGGCATAGTCAATTTCAAGTAAAAAACCATTGTCACCGATGTCGACACGATTTGAACCCTCTTGAACTTTCTCACTGATGCGGTAGGTTCCTATTGGTACGTTATTAAGAACTACATCGGCATAATGACTTTTAGCAGTCCAATCTAG
>MDTG01221353.1_pt1 | contig 20126 bp, 17 predicted proteins | sample 811421 | NCBI WGS metagenome assembly MDTG01 (sample SAMN05326645, study PRJNA326480) | marine metagenome | isolation source: seawater | place: Pacific Ocean: South East | collected 2011
AATGATTGGAGCACTTGGACTTGCTGGAGTTGTTATTAATGATGGTATTATTATGATGACATATCTTAAAAAAGCAAAAACGCTAGAAGAGATATTCCAAAAAGCTACAAAAAGATTCAGACCTATTATTATTACTACAATTACAACTTTAATTGGTATGAGTTCATTAATCTTCTTCCCAACAGGACAAGCAGTTATTTTCCAACCAATTGCAATTGCTTTAGGATTTGGACTTGCTTGGGGAACTATTCTAAACTTAGTTTATTTACCAGTTTTATATACAATTTCACATAAACTAAGAAAATCATAAAACAAATATAAAAGTAAAGCTATCAAAGCTTTACTTTATAGAATAAAAATAAAACTTCTAATAGCAGAAGTACTCATAGCATAAGGTTCAATATTTATCTTTCTTAATGTATATTCTACATTTAAAATAATTCGTGAAAGTAAAACTTCAAAAGAAAAATTTGAATGAGAATAAATACTCTCTTTATTTGATTTTATATACTCTAAATCTTTTATTATATTTAAATCACTTTTATCTTTATGAAGAAGTTCTAACTGCCAATTATTCTGCCAGGTATTAAAAAGATAATTGCCATTTATGTCTTTATTTGTTCTAATTTTCCATCTTAAAACTTGTAAATATTGATAAAGTTTTGATAATTCATATTTATTATGTTGAAGCGCAGTAAACTTATGTTCATCATCCAAACTATAAGCTTTATAAATCAATTTATAAAGACCAATAATTAAAAAATCATTTCTATTTGATATCTCTTTATCTAAAAAAGCGTAATATAAATACTCATCATAAGTTTTTAATTTTTGATTATTTTGTAGAATATTAATATAGTCTTGATTTGTTTGAATTTGATGTATTATATCTTTTGATAGTTTTTCATTATAAGAGTTAGGGTTTCGTAAGTCTAATTTCTTTTTATACTTAATTAAAGTGGATGTAATTTCATTTTTATACTTAACAATTTCAAGTGCAGAATTAGTTTGTGCAATACTTTGAATACTACCTTTACTAAGACTACATCCTTCAAAAAAGAGTACTAAAATTACAATAGCAAAAATATTTACTAATTTTAAATTCAAAGAACTCTCCTTTATAATTTATAAGCTATTCTATTTTAAGAAATAGCTTTTAATTCATTTTCTATTTTTTCTAACTTTGTTTTTGCATCTTCTAATGCTTTTCTATTTTCAGCAATAACTGCTTCAGGAGCATTTGCTACAAATCTTTCATTTGATAACATTCCATTTAGTTTATCAAACTCTTTTTGAGTTTTTATTTGCTGCTTTGTTAACTTATCAATAATAGGACTCATATCAATTTCTGAAGTTGGTAAGTATACTTCTAAATTATCAGATACATCTGTAATTGAGTTCTCAACTTTTGCATCAACAAACTCTATATTTTCAACTTTTCCAAGTTTTTCAATAAATGGTTTTGCAATATCTTTATCAATATTTGAATCTAATTTAATATAAGCTTTTGCAATTTTAGAGTTACCCATATCAATTACAACTTTAGCACGTCTTACAGAGATAATTGCTTCTTCAATTACTGCAAACATATCTTCCATTTCTTGATTTTTTTCAATATTTTTAGGGAAGCTATTAATCATTAAAGACTCACCCTCTTCAAGTGTAGTTCCTGATAATTTATGATATAAATAATCAGCAATAAATGGCATAAATGGCGAAATCATTTTTAATGTTTCTTTAAAAATTGCTCCAAGTTCTAAAATAGAATCTTTTGAACCTTTTGAGTATTCAATACCCCAGTTACAAAACTCATTCCATACAAACTTATAAAGAGTACTTGCAGCTTCATTGAATTTGAAAGTCTCTAAGTTATCTCTTAATTCATCAACAGACTTACTTAATCTACTTTGCATATATAAACCAAGTGGTGTTTTAATCTCAATATCTTTTAAATCAGGGAAAGTTTCGATATTTAATTGTAAGAAATTAGATGCATTATAAAGTTTATTTGTAAAGTTTCTAAATTGTTCTAAATTCTTTTCACCTAATTTAATATCTCTACCCTGCACTGCTAAATATGCAAGTGTAAATCTAATAATATCAGCAGAATGTTCTTCAACCATATCTAAAGGATCAATTACATTTCCTTTTGATTTAGACATTTTTGCACCTGTTTCATCACGTACTAAAGCATGCATATAAATATCTTTAAATGGTAACTCCCCTTGGAAGTGGTCACCCATCATCATCATTCTAGCAACCCAGAAGAACATGATATCAAAACCAGTAATTAAAAGTGAATTTGGATAGAAGTCTTTCATATCTTGCATTTCATTATATAATTCTTCTAGTTTTCCATTATTTCCCCAACCTAAAGGACTCATTGCCCAAAGTGCTGAAGAGAACCAAGTATCAAGAACATCTGGATCTTGTGTATAGTGTTTTTCTCCACATTTAGGACATTTTTCTGGCTCATCAGATTTATCAGCCCATTGGTGATTACATGAAGTACATGTAAACACAGGAATTCTATGTCCCCACCATAATTGTCTAGAAATACACCAAGGTCTTAATTCATCCATCCAAGCTGTATATGAATTAATCCAATGTTGTGGATGGAAATTATTATGAGCTTTTGTTTTGTCAATTGAGCTTTTTGCAATTTTTTCAGATAAGAACCATTGTTGAGAAATAAATGGTTCAACAATATTTTTACATCTATAACAATGCCCTACTTGATGAACATGGTCTTCAATCTTTACAATATATCCTGCGTTTTCTAAAGCTTTTACAATAACAGGTCTAGCTTCAAGTCTTTCAAGTCCTGCAAACTCTCCACAGTAATCATTTAAAATACCTTTTTCATCAAATACTTTAATAAATTCTAAGTCGTGTCTTTTTCCAACTTCATAGTCATTTTGGTCATGTGCTGGTGTAACTTTTACAACACCTGTTCCGAATTCCATATCAACATGAGAATCAGTAATAACTTTAATAGTTCTATCTGTAAGTGGTAATAATACTTCTTTGCCTACAATTGAAGAGTATCTTGAATCATCAGGATGAACCATAATTGCAGTATCTCCAAAATATGTTTCAGGTCTAGTAGTAGCAACTTCAAGCTCTCCACTACCATCTGCAAATTTGTAAATCATTGTATAAAATTTACCATTCACTTCTTCATGTTCAACTTCAATATCAGATAATGCACCATCATGTGTACACCAGTTAACCATATAATTATTTTGTGCAATATGACCATCATTGTATAAAGATACAAAAGCTTCTTTTACTGCTTCTTTTAAACCCTCATCCATAGTAAATCGCTCACGTTTCCAAGCAGGAGTAACTCCTAGTTTTCTCATTTGATGAACAATATTCCCGCCACTAGTTTCTTTTTGAAGCCATGCACGCTCTAAAAACTTTTCACGTCCTAATTCTTCTTTTGTAGTACCCTCAGCAAGTAATTGTTTTTCAACAACATTTTGTGTAGCAATTCCTGCATGGTCTGTTCCTGGTTGCCAAAGAGTTTTGAAACCATCCATTCTTTTATATCTAGTAATAATATCTTGAAGTGTAAATGTTAATGCATGTCCAATATGTAAAGATCCTGTTACATTTGGTGGTGGCATCATGATTGAGAAAGTTTTTGCTTTCCCGTTTTCGTCACATTCTTGAATTGATTTATTTCCCTCAATTTCAAAATAACCTCTATCTTCCCAAATTTTATAGTAATTATCTTCTACTTTTGATGGTTCGTATTTTTCGCTCATTAAAAATCCTATATAGCTTTATTATTCGCGATTATATCTAAACAATATTTAATAAACAAAGTTAAATATTTATATAAAGTATTATTTAGATATAATTTACTACTTAAACTAAATAAATAATATTTATATTATTACAAAGATTAAAAATGAAAAAGAATTTTATAGATAAAAACAAAAAAATTGTTATACTATTTGTTATCCTTTTCATCTTATTTGGGATAATATCTTTTACAATAATAATAAATAAAAATAGTGAATTAGAAGATAATATTAATAAGAACAACATTTCTAATCTTATTGATAAAATCCAATCAAGAATAGCTTATAATCATAAAATTGCACTTGAGTATTCAAGTTCAGATGAAATCTACAACTTTATAAAAAATGAAAACAGTGAATATGTTTACAAAAACTTTAGAGAAGGTTCTTATACTCTAGAAGATTTAGGATTATCATATTTAATATTAACTGATTTAAAAAATAATATTAAATACTCTAACTTTACAAGAGACACGAGTTTTAATAAAACTGATGACTTTGCCTTAAAAATGATACAAAAGGTAGAAGATACAGAAAAAATAAATAAAATTGTACTTTATAAAAAACATGCGTATTACATATCAAAAACACCAATTTACAAAACAGATTATGAAAATAGTTCAAATGGATTTTTATATATAGGTTCAAAAATAGATAAAGAAACAATTAAAAATTTAAGTAAAGGTTTTACTGATGTTAAATTTATCAATAATCCAAAATCAAATATAATAAAAACAAAAATAAATAGTCAAGAAATCAATTTAACACATAAAGAAGTAGATTTTAAAATAAAAAATAATATAAACACAAGTGAAATATCTTTTTATGATAACAATTCAAATTTATTATTTACAATTGAAGTAACAAAAGAAATAAGTATTTTAAACAATATAAAAGAATTTTACTTAATAATGTTTTCATGTATATTATTTCTAGCAATTTTTTCACTTATTTATATAAGTTATAAATACAAACTTGAAGTAAAAAAACAATATGAGAGTATAGATAAGATAGTCGAAAATAAAACTTTTCAACTTAATAAAGAGTTAGAAAACCTTAAAAAAGTTAATGAAAATTTATACGATATTGCACATACAGACTTCTTAACAAAAACAATGAATAGAAGAAACTTTTTTATGCATGCACAAAAAAACTTCCTTGATGCTCAAAAAAATGATCTTTTATTATGTGTCGTTATGATTGATATTGATAACTTTAAAAAGTTCAATGATCAATATGGACACAATATTGGAGATAAAGTTTTAGTTCTTTTTGCTGAAAAAATAAAAAGACATATAACAGATAAAACTATTTTTGGAAGATTAGGTGGAGAAGAGTTTGCCTTAGTAATTAGAAATACTAAACTAGAAGATGCAATTATCAAAGCAGAAAAACTAAAAAAGAAGATTGAAGAAATTGAACTAATAGTTGATAATAAAACTTTAAAAATTACTGCAAGTTTTGGTGTTAGTGATAACCAAAACTGCTCAAATATTGATGAGATGTTACAAAAAGCTGATAATTTATTATATACAGCAAAAGAATCAGGAAGAAACCTTGTAAGAAGTAGATTGAACTTTTGTTAAAAACAAAGTTTCAAGTCTAAATAGAAGTTTTTTCCTCATCCTTAACAAGCCCAGCTTCTCGTAAAAAAGGAGATGCAATAAAAGCCATTTTCTTGATTCTATCAAATTTTGCATAAGATAAATATAGTATATCTTTTGCTCTTGTAACTGCAACATAAAACAGACGTCTTTCTTCTTCTAAACTTCCACCTTTACTCATAAGCTTTCTATTTGGAAAACGTCCATCCATTAAATCAATCACATAAACTTCTTTAAACTCTAAGCCTTTACTAGCATGAACAGATAATAAATTTACACCATCACCCTCACTCATTTCAGAGCCACCTAAAATCATTGAGTTAATAAATTTTGACAACTCTTTAAAGTTTCTTGATAAGTTCTTTAAAATCATTCCTTTACGATTGATTTTCGCTAAAGACTTAGTTTTTTGCATTGGATTAACTGTTCCATCTTTTGCAGTTGCTCTTTTAGTTGATAAGAAATCTTTTAATCTTGAATACATCATTGAAGAGCTAATACTTGTTACTAATGATTCTGGGTTTTTTGTTCTTCTTAAATGTTTCATAAGTAAGTAAAAATCATAAATATATTTTCCACCCTCAACATTTAATTTTGGATGTTTTAAAATTGGATTGGATAAAAAAGCTTCTTCAAAACCACAATCTTTAAACTTTGAAACAGATCCTAATTCTAAAAAATCATCAAACAAACCTAATTGTCTATTTTTAACTTTTTTCGTATCATAAGGGTTATTAATATCAGGATTAGGATGAAATAGTCCTCTTAATATATCGCCATCACCTAGTTTAATCAAGGCATCAAAGATATCCTTTGCAATTGCCTTTCCAATACCTTTACCATGCTCTAAAACATGAATAAATGCCATCATATCATTATGAGACATTTGCATAACTAAAACATCTAAAATAAACTTAATTTCAACAGAATCAAAAAAGGACATTCCACCTTTTCTTTTTGCTGGGATTTCATACTCACGTAAATTTGCCTCTATTCCATCTGCACTTGAATTATTTCTATAAATAATTGCAATATCATTATGAGGAGTTTCACTTTTTGAAATTAGTTTAGAGATATATTCATATTGTGCAAATAGTTCATTAAAAGCCAAAAGTTTTGGCCTTATTGTCTCATCAGTTCTTATAACCTCTAAATTTTTATCATATATTCTTTCATTATGCTCAATAACTTTTGTAGCTAAATCTAAAATAGGTTTAGTTGAACGATAATTTTTTCTTAAAGTAAAAACCGTTGCATTATCATATCTTGTTGAAAAAGTAGAGATAATACCAATATCAGAACCATTAAAAGCATAAATACTTTGATCATAATCTCCAACACAAAATAAAGAGTTAGGATTAAAACCATCTAATAATCTTCCTTGTAATGGGTTTGTATCTTGGTATTCATCAACTAAAATTTCTTTAAAATCAAACTCTTGAGTTTTTAAAGTATCAAGCATAATTGTAAGTAAATCATCAAAATTTGCATAACCATATTTGATTTTTAAAGCATTAAATTCATCAACTACATCTTCATAAATAAGAGTATAAATTTCATGGGAAGCATTTTTATCTTTTATCCATGTACCAAATTCTTCACCTGTATTTGAGTTAAGATATAAAGAGTACATATCATATAAATACCCACCATCATAAGGATTCGCTTCATCATCTCTATCATAAAAAACTCTTTTTTCATAAACAGATTTAAATAGAGTTTTAAGTTCATTTGGTTGCTTAAGTGTTATATTTATATTTAATTGTTTTAGTAACTTATAAGACACAGAGTGAAAAGTTCCTGCCATAATTTGCTTTGCTACATCTTTTCCAAAAAATTTAGCAACTCTTTGAACCATTTCAGCAGCTGCTTTATTTGTAAAAGTTAATAGAAGAATCTCTTCAGGTTTAACTCCACTATTAATTAAATTAGCAATTCTTCCTACAATTGTAGAAGTTTTACCTGTACCTGCACTTGCAATGATTAAATTATATCCCTTAGGACAAGTTGCAGCACTTAATTGTTCTTGATTCAAATTTGATAATGGCATGTATTAGCTGATTCTTTATAGTAGTTTTTTTTGTTTTGCAATAGTAGCATAAAAGACTTATTATTCATTTAATAAAAAAGATAAGTTAGGAATTAAGAGATTAAAAAAAAGGGTGCCATCTGTGATGACACCCTAACACAAGGAAACATAAAAAAATTATTCATATTTAAGAAATTTATCTTAAAATTCTTTTGGATAAATAAGTCGCTGCGTCAACTTATCTATGTAAAAATTATACCAGTACACTGTTAACTGAATCCTAATAAAAGATTAATGAAGAGTTAATCTATATATTTACTCTTATTTATTTCCATAATTTTTTGTAAAAGTTTACAGTAAGCTAAAATAAAAATCATTGCTATATAGCCTAATTGAAGGATTGTAATAGATTTTTGTGCCATTATAAAATGTATTGTTATTAAAATTAAAGCTAAGTATATAAACTGATGCTGTTTTTTATATTTTTTAAATAAACTTTTTGTAGAAGTAAAACTCATAAATAAAAGAATAAAAAATGCAATCATCCCTAAATAGATAAATGGCTTATCAAGTGTCTCTTCAATAATAAATCCAATATCAAAATCTGCATCAAAAATTACAAAATTCAATAGATGTAAAAAAGCATAAAAAAATCCAAATAAACCAATCAATCTTCTATATTTAACAAGATTGATTTTTTTACTCATTAATGAAATTGTAATTGAAAAAAACAGTATTACAGTTGCTGTTACACCTGTTACTGTATATATATATTTTATAGGTTCAACTACATTTTCAAAAATTAAAACTTGTAAGCTTAACACTACTAAAGGAATTAGTAAAATTAAGTATATTAATAAACGTTTCATTAGATAAACTTTCTTAAATCCATTCCAGCATAGATATGTGCAACTTCTTTTTCATAACCATTATACATTAGTGTTTTTTGTTTTAGAAACTTACCTAGAACTCTCTCTTTTTTTTGAGACCATCTTGGATGATCTACATTTGGATTTACATTTGCAAAAAATCCATACTCTCTTTTATTTGAACGCTGCCAAGTATTAAGTGGTTCTTTATCTACAAATGATATTTTAGAAATTGATTTAATAGATTTAAATCCATATTTCCAAGGAACTACTAAACGCAGTGGTGCTCCATTTTGATTAGGAAGTGTAGAACCATAAAGTCCAGTTGCCATAAAAGATAATTCATTCATAGCCTCATCCATTCTTAGTCCTTCAACATAAGGATAATCAATACTTGCAAAAACTCCACGTGATTGATCAGGGAACATTTCTTCATCGTATTTAGTTTCAAATCTGATATATTTTGCACTTGATAATGGCTTAGCAAATTTTATTAAACTTGCCAATGAAAATCCATTCCAAGGTACAACCATAGACCAACCCTCAACACATCTAAATCTATAAATTCTCTCTTCAATTGAAAAGTTTTTTGTTAAATCATCTAATTGAATTTTCATAGGTTTTTCAACTAAACCATCAATTTCAATCTCCCAATTATCAGTCTTTAAAGTATGAGCCATATCTTTAACACCATTTTTTGATGTTGTAAATTCATAAAAGTTATTATAAGTTGTAATTTGCTCATAAGTATTTAATTTTAGATTGTTGATGTTTTTATCTTTTAGATATTGTAAGTTAGGAACAGGAATATTCTCTTTTGCTAGGGCTTCTATTAACGCTCCAGATGCTACTAAAGATGCAGCTCCAAGTTTTAGAAAAGTTCTTCTTTTATTAAATAACTCTTCAGGTGTTACTTCAGATGATGAGATATCCCATGTTGGTTTTTTTATTATATTCATAATTTACCCTTTACTCTAATTATATATTGATAATTATATATATTTAGTGTAAAGAGTCTGTTTAGAGAAAACCTATTCTTTACTATTTACCTTTTAGTAAAATCGTAAGATATTTTGCTGACCAAATAATTAAACCAGCAACTAAAAGAAAGGCTGTTAAATTTAGTAAGAAAATATAATTTAAATCAAAATTTAAAGAAAATGAAGTAAATATTCGTAAAAAAGCGACTATTTGAATAGCAATAAATATTGTTATTGCAAACTTCCCTGCAAATGGTGTAGTTCCTGAATGCCCTAAAACTACTCTAGTTCCAAAGCCAACTAATATAGTTACAAAATATCCAAGTGCAAGTGTATGAATTACAGCTTTTTCAAAAATGATTTGAGGATTATATAAATACATAAAAGATTCAATAACTGAAATTAAAAAAGCAAAAGGAATCCAATATAATGAAATAAATAAAACCCACATAATAGCAGTTACTTTAAAAGTAGGAAGATTCCATTTTATTAATTCTTTAGTAAATACTACTAATAATGGAATATCAGCAAGAAGACTTAAGGCTGTATTTTCAAATGAAAGTAAGAATATCTTAAAAATTAATAAACCATAAACAAGTGGTAATAAATTTTTTGATTTATTAATTATATAAGTAGGCACTTTTGTTTTTGTAAAAAAAGGAATCATTCTTTGTGAAACTGTAAAAATTATCATAAATAAAAATAGATAAAACCCTACATTAATAGCAAAATGTGCAACAGTTAATGAGTATTCAAAATCAAAAGAACTTACTATAAATAAAAAGTGTGCAAGAATTCCTGTTAAAAATGCTATTAGTATCCATTTAGTATCTTCTTTAATAGCAACAATACTTTTTTTATGTATTGAATATAGTAGTTTAAAGCTTAGTATTTGAGCAAGAAGCATTAAAACTTGAAATACAATAGTAATACTTGGTAATACAATTAAAGAGAGTAAAATCCCAAGAGAACTAATAAAATATAGTTGAAATTGTTGCATATATAATTTTGGTGATATTTCTGCTTGCGATAAAAATCTTGGAAAAACAACAAAAAGAAATCCTAGAAAAAATTGAATGAAAACAACAAAAATCATTGTATAAGCATGATAAGTTAAAATACTAGAATCTAGACTTAAAACATTTGAGTATGAAGCCATAAAAAGCATCATAAAAAGAATAAAAAATATAATTCCATTTGTAAAAAATGGTTGGTGAGGTTGAGAAGAAAACTTCTTGTACCATGTTGTGAATGTATCTGACATATAATCTCCTAAAATAAAAAAGACACTTAAAAAGTGGCCTTTTTTAACTTTTTGAAGTATATCAAATCAAAAAAATCAAAACCTTGATTATTGACAAGTTCCACAACAAGAAGTTGATGTTGCATCACTTAATGCTGCAAGTGCTGCATCATAATTTGGCTCTTCAGTAATTTCTGGACAAATCTCTTTATAAGTAATAACACCTGAAGCGTTAATTACGAAAACTGCTCTACAAGTAACACCTGCTAATGCTCCAGATGCAATTAAAACACCATAAGATTTAGCAAAAGCTTTTGCTCTAAAATCAGAACCAACAGTTAAGTTTTCAATTCCCTCAGTTGTACAAAATCTACCCATTGCAAATGGTAAATCCATAGAAACTACGATAACTTCTGCATTTTCCATTTTTGCGGCTTCTTCATTAAATTTTCTAGTTTCTGCTGCACAAACTGCTGTATCTAAAGATGGTACTACAACTACTACTTGTGATTTACCATTTTCTCCACCAACTTGAACATCAGATAAATCTTTTGCTACTACAGTTACAACTGGTGCTTTATCTCCAACGTTTACCTCAGCTCCACTTAACTCTACTACATTACCTTTTAATTTTGTTGTTGCCATATAATTTCCTTTTATTTTAAATATTTCTTGACATTATAATAAATTCGGATAAATTTTGTCTTAATTGTGGTCAATCAATTTATAACTGTTACGATTTAACTCTAATACAGTTATCTTCTAAGACAATTTTATCATCATTCAATAATTTAGTTAATGTTGCTTTAAATGCTTTTTTACTTACTCCAAATGCTTTTTTTATATCTTGGGCATCACTTTTATATGTAAAATTCATTTTTCCACCATTTTGAACTAGCAGCTCATAAACTTTATCATCTTTTACTTTTTTACCAATTTCTTGTAAAGATATATCAAGTTTATTATCATCTCTTATTTTTTTAACATAAGCTCTTTTTCTATCGCCAAAATAAACATTTTCAAAGATTTCTGTATGGAAAATCATTCCATCATATAAATCATTTACAATTACTTTGTACCCAAGAGGAGTCTTAGAATATACAAGTATTTCAACCTCATCTTTCTCTTTCAAATCTTTTATATCTTGTTCTAGTGTATATTTCTCAGTTGCTATTAATCTATCTGTTTTTTCATCAAGAATCATTTTAAGAACTTTACTATGACCTTTATGGAAAATACTTCTTTGCTTGTTTTTTGGAACTAAAATATCTTTCGGTAGTCCAATATCAACAAATGCTCCAAAAGGTGCAGTGTCAACTATTTCTAAATAGGCGAATTCATTTACGTAAAGATATGGGTCTAATGTAGTTGCTACTAATCTATCTTCACTATCTGTATAAATAAATACATCTAAAAAAGAACCTAATTCCATTTCATTTGTTACATAAGCATTAGGAAGAAGTACTTCTTCTCTATCTTCACTAATTAAGTAAATACCAGGTTCACTTTTTCTATATACTGCAAGTTTATTTATTTCACCTACATATATTCTTTCATTTATTATTTGTTCTTTAACTTGTTTTTGCTGTTCTTCTTGATTTTCAATCATTTTTAGTTATTCCGTTTATTATTAAATTTAGTCTTATTATAGCTAAATATAACTTGTTGCTTATATTTAATAATAATCTTGTATATAAAGTTATTTAGGAGTAAAATTAGTATAAGGGAATAGTATCTAAGTATTATAAGTTTATTTAATATTATTTCAAATAAATACTACAAAAGGAAAAGACAATGTCATCAGAATTCTACGCACTAAATTTCGATAAAACCAAACAGGTTAAGAAAACATTGGATGAAAAAAATAGAAGAGAAAATTTAAGGTTATATGTAAATGGAGCACCTTATTCTATTAATAATAAGGCAGGTTCATATGTAGGTTGTGGTATTGATGCTGCACATAGTTTTATGGGATATTTTATTAATGCTATTCCAAGAGGTACAATTAAAAAATATGTTGATGTTACTTCAGGGCCTAGTGATGCAAGAAAATATGCTAATAAACTTTTACTAGGTGGCATATTCTTTAATCCAGGGGATGATTACTTTACTACACCAGCACAAGAAGCAGTAGGCTTAGATAAGTTAGTTTTAAAAAATTTAAAACAAAGAAAAACTGTTGAGAATAATATTATTAGACATAATAAAGGAACAAACACATCTGTTATTGAAAAGATTAGACATCATTTAAGAAGAGCTATGCCTGTAGTTGCACTTATAAATGATGGTAATCATTGGGTTACAATTGTAGGAATGTCTTGTAAATATAAAACAAATGGTGATATAGATGTTGCAAATACAAATATTGCATATTTAGACCTTACTAGAGGAGAAGAGCATTATGTTTCATTTACTAGCTTAGAAATTTTAGGTTGGAGCTCTTACTGGGGTAAAAAATATGCTTCAAGTTATGTTTCAGGAACAGTTATAAGTTTAAAAAGTGATTCAGTTTTATGTAGTGATAAATGGACAAGTGGTTGGAATAGTAAAATATTTGAAATAAATGGAAAACAATACTTGTTCTTACTTAAATATAAAAATGGAACAGTTCATATCCATAAAATTAAAGCTGATGGTAGTATTGGTAGTAATATTGCTAAATATGACTGGTCAAAGGGTTGGAGTAATATAAACTTTTATAAAGTTAAAGGTAAAACCTATCTTTTTTTAATGAAAGCAGGAACATCTGATGACTATACAAATGGTTTAGTACATATAAATAAAGTAAATGATGATGGAACAATAGGAAAAGTTATTGATAAACATGATTGGCGTGCAGGTTGGAAGAAAATTGAATTTTTCACTTTAAAAAATAACACATATGTAATTTTAAATAGAGATAATGGGGTAGTAAATATAAGAAAAATGAAAAGTGATGGAACACTTGGAGATATTGTAGTAGATCAAAAAGAGTTCTTAAAAAATAAAGCATCAATTGTAGGTACTGATATTCAAGTACTTGAAACAGACAATGCTGTTTATATTTATGGAATAAATGATACAGGTAAAAAAACTATCTATTCTCAATATAAATTCTATTTAAAAAACAACAAATTTAAACTAGAACCTGTAGAAGAAAAAACTTGGTCAGCAGGTTGGGTTAGATTAAATATATTTAAAGATTCTGATAAAAAATCCTTTTTAATTATTAGTAAAGCAGTTAGCAGAAATGGAGTTATGCATGTTCATGAAATCAATAATTTAAAAAATGATGCAAAAATAGGTAAATTAATTGATGAAAACTACTTTAGAAATAGTTTTGCTATGGGGATTGTACCTACTGAACAATGGAGTAATATTCAATATTTCAAAGCAAGAAATGGTAAGTTAAAACTATTTTTATTAGATAAATATAGTGGTAGAGTAAGAGTTGTTAATATGAAAAATAGTGGTAGTTTTGAGGATGGTTTAGTTCCTAGTAAACAATTAAAACATTATCAAATTGAAATGAATACAAGTGACATAAAAAAAGCAGGTACAAGTGCAAAAGTATTTATTACTTTAAAAGGAGATAATTGGAAAAGTCCAGAGTATCACATAGATACTATTTGTGATGACTTTGAAAGAGGCTCTAAAACAATTCAAAATATACCTGTAAGTAAATATTTTGGAGATATAAAAAGTGTTGTTATTAGACATGATAACAGTAAGTCAAAGCCAGGATGGCACTTACGTAGTATTTATATTAAAGAGGGAACAAAACAAGGTGAAAAGGCAAATGCTTGGTCTAAAAGAGTAAATAAATGGTTTGCAAAAACAACTGGAGATAAAAAAATAAAAAGAGAAATTACTCTAGATAAAAAGTAGAACCTTAGGGTTCTACTTATTTCTTCGTATAAGCTTTACAATTGTTAAAATAACAACTGCAACAATAATAATACTAGCACCTGAACTAATATCATAAACGTATGATATTCCAAGTCCAATTATAGTAAATATTGTTGCAAGGATTGAACTTAATATCATCATTGAAGATAATCTATTTGCAAAGGTTTCAGCTAAATACGTTGGTATTGTAAGTAAGGCAATAACTAAAATAAGCCCTACAGCTTTAATAGCTGCAACAACACATAAAGCTGAAAGTATTAAAATAAGTGTATAAAAAAACTTTACATTAATTCCACGTAATCTTGCAAATTGACTATCATAAGAAACTGTTAATATCTCTTTATAAAAATATACAACTATTGAGATAATAAACACATCTAAAAGAGTCATATACAAAATATCATCACTTGAAACAGCAATTATTGAACCAAATAAATAAGACATTAAATCTACATTATATCCTGGAGTTAAATCAACAAAGACAATTCCTATAGCCATACCAAAAGCCCACATCATTCCAATAATTGCATCTACTCTATTTCTATTATTAAGTGTTAGTATTGCAATAATCACAGCTGTTATAATTGCAAATATAGTTGCACCAAAAAGTACAGGTAGACCTAAATAAATAGCAATTCCAATTCCACCATACGAACTATGAGCAATTCCACCTGTTAAAAAAGTAATTTTATTTACAACAACAAGTGAACCTATAATTCCTGCAGCAATTGAAATCAAAACACCAGATAGTAGTGCATTTTGTATAAAATCATATTCTAATATTTCTAACATTTACTCTCCTATTAGTGTTTATGGTCACAACAAACTTGTGTTTTACCTAAAGCTGATAAAAGTTCAACTTCACATAAATGTTCGTCTGTAGTATTAATATTTTTTTGTATTTTTTCTAAACCATGATAAACAAGATTTTTATTTACATGTGCTACATTTTTTGCATAATTTAATAAAATAGAAATATCATGACTAACTACAACAATACAAATAGATTTATTTAACTCTTTTAGCAGTTCATAAATCTCATTTTGACCTTTTACATCAATACTTGCAGTTGGTTCATCTAAAAGCATTACTTTTGGGTTTGAACATAAAGCACGAGCTATAAACACTCTTTGTCTTTGACCTCCTGATAAGTCTCCTATTTTTCTATTTGCAAAATCTTGCATTCCAACTTTTTGTAGTGACTGCATCGCACAAGCTGTATCTTCTTTGTTATATCCAAAGAGCTTTTTTTTATTTCCTATATGTCCCATTAAAACAACTTCTAATGCAGTAATAGGAAAGTCAAGATTTAAGTTTGTATTTTGCGGAACATAACCAATAAGTTCGTTTTTTATATTTTTTATTATTTGTCCATTTTGAGGTTTTAATAAACCTAAAATAAGTTTTAATAGCGTTGATTTTCCACCGCCATTTGGACCAATAATTGCTAAAAAATCATCATTTTCAATTGTTAAGTTGATATTTTCTAAAACTTTAAAGTTTTCTTGATAAGAATAAGATAGTTCTTTTATATTTAATATTTCCAATATTTACCTTTATTTGCAACAAAGTTGCAATTTTATCGAACTTTTGGTTAAATTATCTCTTTATTTAGATGTATCCTCTAATATAAGACCAGATCAGTCCTAAATACTCATGAAAAGCTACTTTTACTTTATATAAATTCTCACTTGAAAAAATAGAACTATAGGATTTATCTTCATATCCTAAATGATATGTTGGAGCTGCAATTGGATTTAGTCCTAATTTTTTAAATAGTAATATTGAACGTTTCATATGAGATGCACTTGTAACTAAAATAAAAGCTTTATTACCAACAATCTTTTTCATCTCAATTGCTTCTGCTCTTGTATCAACAGGCTTTTGAAGTTCTAAAATTTTCTCTTTTTTTACGCCTAATGAAATTGCAAGATTTGAAGCCATAAAAGAGTGATGATTTTTATCAAATCCTTTATATCCAGAAAACACAATCTTTACATTTTCATCTTTTTTCTCTATTACTTTATAAACTCTAATCCCTTCATTAATTCGTACACTTGCAACACTTGAAAGTTGAGATGTGATACTTAAATTTTCATTTGTATTATGTCCTGATCCTAAAACTAATACATACTCAACTTTTGGAATATCAAGTAGTGCTTTATGTGAATTTTCTAAAGGGCTTATAATTGCATTTGAGATAGGTTGGAAAGATAAAAGAACAAACCATAAAAAAGCTAAACTTAGAAATATTTTTGCTTTTTTATAAGAGTTTGTAAGTAAAAAGAAAAGAGCTAAAAAAAGTAAAAAAAGACCAATTGGAACTGGCAATAAAAAAGCTGAAACAATTTTTTTAAATACAAACATCTATTTTCCTATAAGTGCAGTTGCATAGCCTACAACTCTTGATTTATCATTATTTACATCATAACTTGTACTATAAGTTAAGACTTTTGTTTTAAGTGATTTTTTAACAGCAGTTTTTAAAATAGCTTTTATTCCTATTTTTCCACAAGCTTCGCCTATTTCTAAAAGTGATATATCTTTTTTTGTAATTGCATTTATACAGTAAGTATCAAGTTCTTTTGCTTTTTCTAAAGAGTGAAAATGACTTAAGTCTGTACTTATTACTAGAAGATTATTTTCATCTTTTATTAGCTCATCTATTACATCACTTAAAATATTAAAATCTTGCTTTGCATATATTATCTCTACTATTTTTGCATTTGAAAAATAGTGTTTAATAAAAGGAGCTTGAGTTTCAGTTGAGTGTTCAAAGGCACACTCTTCATTTGAATTTATAAAAGTATACTTACTTTTTAAAGTTTTTGAAAACTCTAAATCTACTTCAATATTCCCTAAAGGTGTTTCATACATCTCATCTAAACAAATATGAGAACCTTCAAATAAAGCATTATGCGAGGGTCCTATTACTATCACTCTTTTAGGATTTTGTTTTGATGCTAAAAAATAAGAGAGATTAGATAATCTTCCACTATAAGTAAAACCTGCATGTGGAGTAATTATTGCATTTATATGTCGAAATTCACTTTTTACAATACTTTTAATTTCTGATTTAGAAAAACTATTTATTAAACTAAGAAGTTCATTTTTATCATTTGGATAAAAACTTCCAGCAACTACAGTTTTTCTAATACTCATTATTTTACTTTTATAACTTCATAAATAGATACATCAATACCTTTTTCTAAGGCATCTTCATCAAAACTACCTTTGTGTAATAGTTTTTTAATAAACTCTTCAAAAGTTGGAGTTTGTTCCCAAACTTGCGGTAAAAAAGTTGAACGAGAATCTTCATCTTCTAAAACAACACCATGAACACCAACTTTAATTTTGGATTTTAAGTCTTCTAAACTTGTATACTCTAGTTTTAAAGCTGGAGTTAAAATAGATATTTCTAAATCTATTTTTTTATACTCTTCTTCAGATAATTCTAAAAATCTTGGGTCTAAAAAGGCTGCATTATAAGCATTTTCTACAATATCATCAATTAACATACCATATACTTCTAAGCTACCAATACAACCTCTTAATTCATTGTTTAAGTTTAAAGTTACAAAACAAGCACCTGGTTCTTCTAAAAAAGGATATTTTTTAAGTAACTCTTCTTTATCTATTTTTACTCTCTCATCAAATTTTGATCTAATTGAATCATGTGCAATTTGTAATAATATATCATTACTCATATAAATCCTTATTTTATAATATCTTTTATTGCTTCTATAAATAAGTCACTATCATTAACACACTTACAAACTTTATAATCACCAACACCTATTTCTTCTGCTATTTCTCTATACTCTAAATTAAGTTCAAAATCTGTTTCTGAATTATCAACGATAAAAGCTAAAGGATAAATAATCACATTCTTATCTTTAAAATCAAGTAATGCATCATCAAGAGATGGCTCTAACCATTTTAATGGCCCTACTTTAGATTGATAAGCTAGGGAAATTGAGTTAAAATTTATTCCTTTTTTCTTTAACATATTACTTAAGATTTCAACATGTTCATTCATTTGTTTTTCATAAGGATCACCTGCATCAACTATTTTTTGAGGTAAACCATGAGCTGAGAAAATTAAATTATACTCTTGTGGAGTATCAGTTTGACTCATAATTTCATCTACAATACAATTATTAAACTTTTCATTTTTATAAAAAGTTTTAATTATTTTTGTAGTAAATTTGTCATCTGAATATAATTCAAAATCTTCAAGAGATGATTTTGTTGTTGTAGTTGAATATTGAGGATATAAAGGCAGTATTGTAATATCATCAATACCATCTTCTTCCATTTGTTTTATTACATCACTTGCAAAAGGAGGAGTATATCTCATAACTTGATAAGTTTTGTACCCTTTAAGATTAGTATTTAATTTATCTACTAATTTTTCAGTTAACTTATGTAAAGGAGTTTCACTTCCTATTTCTTCATAATTCTTCCATGCAGAATTTAATCTACTTTTTACAATCATTGAAGCAACTAAACCTCTAAAAAAGCCACATTTGATAGTTAATATATTTCTATCATTGAACATATTTGTTAAAAAAGTTTTTAATTCATCTTTACTTCTAGCTCCACCCATATTAAGTAAAACTAATGCTTTATTTGTTTTCATTTTCTTCTAACCTTATTATTTTATCGCTACACCATTTTGCCATTTGTTCATCATGTGTTATTAATAATATTGCACATGAATCTAAATATTTTATAAGAAGTTTCATTACATCATAAGCAATAATATTATCCAAAGCAGATGTTGGCTCATCTACTAATAATAATTTTGGTTTCATTAAAAGTGCTCTAAGAATTGAACATCTTTGTAACTGTCCACCACTTAACTCATGAGGTTTTTTATCAAGTAAGTTTTTATCTAAATCAAGCTCACTTAAAAAACTTGTTATTTCACTTGAAAAATCTCTTTTTACTACATCTTTTAACTGTTCAATTATAGAGTATGTTGGATGAAAAGAGTTGTATGGATCTTGAAAAATAAGACTTAATTCTTTTTTTTCTATACTTCCCTTTTGTGGTTTTATTGTTCCCATTATTAACTCAAAAAGAGTAGTCTTTCCACTTCCACTTTTCCCAAAAATTGTTACAAGTTCTCCTTGCTTTAAAGACAATGAAAAGTTTTTGTAAATAGGAGTATTTTCTTTATAAGAAAAATCTAGATTTTTTATATCTAAAATAAATTCGTTATTCAATATTATCACCTTAAATTTAAAAGATACTATATAAAAATATGCCTTTATATTTGCAAAATTTAATTTTTTATACACAATTCATCTACTATTAAATGTAACACTTTTATTTGTAACTTAGATTAGTTGATAAAATTAAGCTAAGCAAAATAAAAGTAAAGCTAAAATATTGCTTTAAAAATTAAGGAGAAAACAATGAAAAAACTTGTATTAACTACATTAGTAGCAGCTGCGACTGCTGTAACTTTATCTGCTGCATCTTTTGCATCATGTGCTGCATGTCACGGTCAAAAAGCTGAGAAAAAAGCTTTAGGAAAATCTGCAATTATTGCTGGGTGGGATGTTGCTAAAACTACTGCTGCATTAAACGGATATAAAGATGGTTCTTATGGTGGAGCTATGAAAGGTGTTATGAAAGGTCAAGTAATGAAATTATCTGACGCTGATATCGCTGATTTAGCAAAACAAATTGC
>MDTG01430907.1_pt1 | contig 20126 bp, 19 predicted proteins | sample 811421 | NCBI WGS metagenome assembly MDTG01 (sample SAMN05326645, study PRJNA326480) | marine metagenome | isolation source: seawater | place: Pacific Ocean: South East | collected 2011
TCCATGTTCTCTACATAATCCACAGCGTGGTGTTCTTGTGGTTCGATTCATTTACTATATTGACTTAGAAATTTTTTATACAGTTTTGTTTTTTGTTTTTTGTGTTGGGGGTGTTTTTGTTTTTTGTTTTTGTTTTTGTTTTTGTAAAAAATTTACATGATTTTGATACGAGGTTTTTGTTTCCGAGAGACACGTTTTTTCAATTTCGGAGGCTCTATTTTCTGACATACGGGATTTAATAACTCTTGTTCAAAGCGTTCATCAGAAATACATCGACATTCGGGGGACACTACATATACCACTGTATGAACGACTGGAAGTTCTTGTGGCTCATATTGATAAAATTCAGGAATACTTAAATGTCCATAACGTGATACAAAAGAATCCATGGAAACAGTTACAATTACGTATACATAGAAAATAGATATGATTCCTACAACATACATCGCATTTCCGCATTTCCGCATTTCCGCATTTTCTTATTCATTGTCTTCATCGTCTGAACTACTTTCACTCGAATATTTCCGACGTTTTAATTCAGGAACATATTTCACTTCTCGTTTGTCTTTTAAGTATTGTATAACATATCGTACTTGTTCGTCATCCGAAATCATGTCTCGTAAACAACGTTCAATATATGTAAAGGACATTGAACTGTATTCCTTGCGTTCATTATAGCGTAAGGTTCCGTCATGAACTTCTAAAGTATGATCTGTGAGACTCTGATTTTCCATATGTTTTACAATCACTGTATTCAATTTTCGTTTCCATTCTTTCATCGTACGAACTTTTTCTTGCAATCGTTCCAATTCATTGTCCACTTCAATGTATTTTTTTACATAATCTTCGAATTGTGGTTTTTCTTTTGTAGATTCAGTAGAAGCCATTTTCAATGTGTCTGAAATTTTCTTATGTTACTCAAATGTAACATAATAAAAACAATTGTCGAACTTATTTTCCTCCTAAATTTACCGTCTTCCTCTTCTTTGAGTTCCACGTCTCTTACGACTGCTTCGGGATTTACGTCTGGGGGTAAGACCTCGTGAAGCACGTCGTAGTGTTCGTTTTACACCTTTGAAACTTTTCTTCAAAAATTTCTTCGGTGCAGAAAACATAGTTCCCTTTGAAAAGTTATTATTGGCATATACGAAGGCAGCAGGAAGGGCTAAATCTACAAGATTGGAACCTCCTCTCTTTCTTTTGGAATGATTGTGATTCACCATGATATATATACTAATCAGAAGATATTTCACTAACAGAAAGGATGAATTGGTATGTAAAAAGAGGATCATTTGAAATCGGTATGTGATAACAACTTCAACAATAAAAACAGATTGGCTAAAATAATCAAAATCAGAAATACATGATACAAACAAATAAACCATACATAAAAATACATTTCATTGTATAAAATGTCCCCCATTGGAACAATTACACTTTCGCGTAAATGCCGACGTGCTTCATCGGTTTTCATATAACTAATACAAGTATCCCACATAGAATCCATCTTTTGATTGAACTATACCGTATATGATATCGTTTGCTTTATGTATGTGTTTTCTTTTTCGTTTGTAAACGCATCCATCAAAGATACTGCTCGATGAGATAAATGACATCGTCAATAAAGACTTTATCTAAAATATTATGCAAGGTTTCCACTTTATTTTCTATACATGGCAAAGGAACAGAAACCGAATTGAATCCACATTCATCCAATATATGTTTACTACTGGGCAATGTTGAAAATGTAATATAATCGACTACATCTGGTGTTGATTTTGGTAATAAATCGTGAATAATCACACGTAAATAGAGTGTGTTTGTCTTAAATGGTGCATGCAATGTAATGTAATATTTCGCATTGACTTCGAAATCGGAAATGCAAAGATTTTTTGTCATTTGTGTTTGTTATTTGTTGTACGCATTTTTTTTCATATCATTTTGTAAACTACTATTCCAACCAAAAAACAAATACACCTTTGTTCAAAAACGGATTCCATGTGTTTTCCACACATATTGCCTCCAATAATACATAGACCATTTGCGATAATACAAATGACGAAACTTTTCCAACAAAATCAATACCATCATTGGAGACAAATACAAGCGAGAAAATGTCGTTGGCCATTTGGCCCAAACCAATGATTGAAAACGACGGTATTGCCATTGAAACCATGCACGTTGAATCACACTCGCATATCCAGAATAAATGTAATATTTTCGATGTGTTTCTAAAGGTGATTGACAATATCGGCAATAGGAAGAGGCGATTGGGATGTAACAAGGACAAGAAAAAGGATTTATCGATATTAATGTGTATAGAGGATACAAAATAGGTTTAGGTACTGTATAGTAATAAAGAGATAACATGGCTCTATTTTTGTATCTAATTATATTCTTTGGTGTTGTTTGTTTATGTATGTTTCGTATTTGAGGATTTCATTTCATTTTCATTCGACGAAAAAAAAATACGTTTCAATCAAAAAACCCATATATAGACTACAGTATACAGTGTAACAAATCCAATGGAAAATATTTACGAACCTGGCGATACATTCCCATTCAATCAACTTCAGTTCATATCCCCAACCGCAGTTGCAGGAGGAAATTATTTTATTCGTTGTTTAACAGGGAAACAAAAGCCTTTATACATTCAACCACCGAAATGTTCTTGTAAAAGTGGTGTGGTGAAAACAGGCAAACGAATGTATATTGATTTAGTGTTTCAACATGACGATGAACAATTCATCGAATGGGTAGAAAAATTAGAGAATTTATGTCAGACGAAAATTTTCGACAATCGAAGCAAATGGTTTGAAAGCGGATTGGAAATGCATGACATTGAAAATTCTTTTACACCCACCATGAAAATTTACAAATCTGGAAAAATGTATGTAGTCCGGGCAAATATTCCGCTACGTTTAGGGAAATGTGGATTGAAGATCTACGATGAACAAGAAAATGATGTAAATCCTGAAGCAGTCACAGATAAAATGCCTTTAATGACTATTTTAGAAATTCAAGGAATCAAGTGCAGTTCTCGTAGTTTCCAAATAGAAATCGAAGTCAAACAAATGATGACATTAAACCCAACCGCAAATATATTTGAATCCTGTCTGTTTTCAAAAGGAGTCCCCCAAAAAACGGAAATCGCTTCCACCTCCACACCCGAAACCGTCATAGAAATAGCAGACTCTATGACAGCATCTGCTGTAGAGAAGACTCCTGTGGAAACTACAGTGATACAAGAAGAATTACCCTCATTTGTAATAGAAACTGTAGAGGATAATGAGACTACAAGCCATCATGATACATTGTTAGATACGACTACTGAGGTGGATACAGAAGAAATCGATTTGGGAGATTTAGTAAAAAACGATCCTTTAGAAGAAGATGTATCCGACGATATTTTAAAGCCTGTTTTAGAACATTCTATACCAGAGAGAGAGATACAGGAAGTGTCGATTCCAGTGGAAGGTGTTTCCCCTGAAGAAGGATTTTGTGAAATTGACTTTCCTTTAGACAAAAGTGACAATGACCAAGGAGATGTAATGCAATTGAAAAACCGAAATGAAGTCTATTATGAAATGTATCAGAATGCAAAACGTAAAGCCAAAATCGCACGAGATATTGCACTCAGTTCTTATTTAGAAGCAAAACAAATCAAAAACACCTATTTGATTCATGAAGATGTGGAAGATGAAGACGATGAAGAAAAAAACGAAGAAGAATTACGTAATATTGAAAAAACAATTGGATCGTCATAAGAGCGAGGGCGATCATGAGAGAACGAGAGAACGAGAGAACCAGAGAGAGAATGCAATTCCATAGACCTTTTTATTCTTTTGTAGGAAAAAAGAACAAAAAAACTTTAGCATAATTGAAACCGAAAAAAATTTTATCCACCGTTTATATACTATAGAAAACAATGGATGGTTTTTTGACTGGATTCCAAAAATTTTTTAACAAAGATAGAGTGATGCTTCTTGGTATTTTTCTCTGTTTAGCCGTATTTTTATTGTCTTATAGCAATGGTAAATTGATGGTTATGGATAATATGGATGTAGGAACAACTGCATCTGCAGAAGCTTCTACATCAGAAGATGCATCTTCTGAACCTGCACAAGCAACACAACGATCTACTCCTGAGAGTGCTCAGACAGCAGAGAGTGGATATGCAGCAAAGCCAGTCGCCAATCCAAGCGATTTGTTACCTGCCGATAAAAACAGTCAATGGGCTTCATTGAATCCAGTTGACGCATCCAACCCACAAATGCCTGATATGTTAAAAGCAGGACATCATATGGGATTAGATACGATTGGAAACACACTACGTAATGCCAATCTTCAACTTCGATCGGATCCAATCATTTCCAAGCAAGATACAGGACCATGGAACCAAAGTACAATCGAAGCCGATTTGTCTCGTGTTCCTCTTGAAGTAGGATCTGCATAAGCAATCACACACATATGTATATGTGGAAGATATAAGTATATACTATATAGTTATGTCTACTTATCATCCTGAAACACAATATAAACAAGATTGTTTTAGCAATGGATTACGTGTAGTATATCAATCATCCCCAACCAATATTCCATTGACCTCTATACAGATCTTTTGTAATGTTGGTTCTGCCTTTGAAATCGACAATCATCGTGGTATGGCTCATATGGTAGAGCATATGGTTTTCAAAGGAACCAAAACATATACCCCACAAAAAATATTTCAGTCTTTTGACAAAATTGGTGCGGAATTCAATGCATATACTACAAAACGTGTCACTTGTTATACTATCAAATGTGATAGTTGTTTTGTAGAAACATGTATTCCGATGATTGCAGATATGCTTTTTCATTCCACATTTCCGAATCATGAGTATATCAAGGAAAAAGAAGTGGTCAAAGAAGAAAATATCCGAGATCAAAACGATGTGTCTCGGATGAATTATCAAGAATTTTGTAATATTGCATATGATGGAACCTCGTTTATTCATCCTGTCGATACATTGGAATATCATGATACAAAACATGCATGGACTTTGAAAGAAGTGATCCATTGGTATAAGCATTATTACATACCATCCAATATGTTGGTCAGTATTGTCTCTACATTGTCTTGGAAACAGGTAAAGAAACTGCTATCCAATTCTGACTTTTCTTCACCCGATAACCGGAAGGGGATACAATATAACGCTTCTCATGTTCCTGGATTACGATTTCCACAACAACATTTGGCATTGAAATTCGGAAAAGGTGAAACACGGATTGTTTGCAAAACAAAAAAAGGCATGACCAATACACATTTAATGATTGGATTTCCATGTAGTGGCTATCATGACACACATTATCATAAACTTACTTTGTTAGCCAATATTCTGAATGGTATGAGTGGTCGATTGTTTATGCAGTTACGTGAAAAAACTCCATTGACCTATCGATCGTTTGTGGAAACCGAATATGAAGAATATGGTGGATATTTTGCGGTTGTTGTAGAATGTAGTAACGAGAATGTATTTCTATACAAACAATCCGGGAAACCATCGAAACCAGGTGTACTTCCAATTGTGATCGAATTATTACAAGCATTACAGAAAAAAGGAGTTACATCAAAGGAACTCACTTTTGCTAAGAATCAGATAAAACACGAGACTATGCAACAATTTGAAGATATTGATTCTTTTTGTGATCATAATGGTCGATTCGCATTGATATATGATACCTCCGTTGTGGAATTTGTCTCGTTTGATCGATTGTATGAAACATATTACAAAACGATTACATTGAGACAAATGAATGATTATATACGTGATGTCTTTGTAAAAGAACATATGATCATTACCTTGTTAAGCAATGATCCACCGAGTCTCAAGAAAGTTCAGAAATATCTTTAGACATTGTATAGATGAAATCCGAGTCATTTGTTTATTTGTTTATCCTTTTTGTAATCGGTATATGTCTCTATTTTTACGTGTATGATAGCGAAACATTACAATTGAAATGTATTGTATCTACAGTAGATGGGAACAAGTATTGTGTTCGTGATCGGACAAAAGTTCAAGAAGCAGCAGATCTTTTGGCAAAGATTACAGAAAAACTCAAACGTTTAGTCGAATATATGGGGGAAAAACATCCTGACAAGGAAAATGTCAAACGAATGGTACAGGGATTTCAACCACAAAAAATCATGGAAACCTTGCCTACCAGTACATTGACTGCGTATAGTGAAAACAAAGGACAAAAGATGGCCTTTTGTCTCAGTCCAAAGAAAGAAAATGGAGAAGATACCTTGATTGATGAACATACATTAACGTTTGTGGCGATTCATGAACTTGCTCATGTGGCGACAAAATCGATTGGACATAAAACAGAGTTTTGGGAGAACTTCAAGTTTTTGTTGCAAAACGCCAAAGATGCTGGTATTCATGAACCTCGAGACTACAATAAAGACCCGAAAACATATTGTTCTATGAAAATAACAGACAATCCATATCATGACATGTAATTGCTATGTGAAAGATATACAAAATTTTAACTGTCATTTTGTATGTCTCGTTCGAATCCAGATTTTTTTATGTATATATATTAAATGCAATTTCAATATAGAGTAAAAAATAGACGTGTAACCCAACCACAAAAATTATCTACAACTGAATCTACGACTGGATCTTCGGCAGGATCTGGATCACGACCCCCGACTACCATGAAACTTCATTTAGACATTAAAGGTGTAGATACAGAACCACCTCCGCCACCACTTCCACAACCTGTAAATCCAGTTCCAGTGTCTCGACCTTCCAGAAGATCTGCAATTTACAAAAAACGTGTGATTGTAAGTACACCTTCTGTAGCATCTTCACATTCCACCATAATAGAAGAACCAAAAGGGGATGGAGTGATAGATAGAGCGAAAGATACAAACACAACCACATCGACCGAGAAACGATCTACCTCTGTTTCAAAGCGTGCAAAATCTGCATTGTCTGCATTATTTCCAAGATCTTTTTCTCCGTCTTCCAAACGAGACAACAAAGAGTCTCAAGAAAACGTCAAACAGACCAGTCAACTCATAGAACAAATGAATCAACAAATAACAGAGCAAAACAAACTACATCAGACACGTATTCAACAATTGCAACAAGAGGAAGAACAAAAACTGAGAGAACTTCGACAATTTACACAAAAGCAAGAAGAAATGCGAAAACAAGAATTAGACATTTTGACCAAACAGCAACAAGACTTTTTAACTGAGCAACGTGATATGTGGCAAAAAGAACATGAATCAAAATTGCAAATGCAACAACAAATGTTGGAAGAACAATGGCGGAATAGTCTCAAAGAAGAAACGTTAAAAACGCAAACAGAATGGATGAAACAACAAGAAGAAAAACAAGAACGTTTGAGACAACAATGGATAGAAGAACAAGCCAAACGAGATGAAGACCGTAAAGAAATTCCAATGGACTTTGTAAAAGAATCAGAACTCGAACCTGCTTTAGAAAAATACATTACACAAGTCTTACAAGCACAAACATCCGCAATGGAAAATGGAGATGGAAGTGATCATAATCCTTCTGTTTCTGCTTCTGATTCCAAATTTGCACAAATGATTGGTCCTACTGTAGAAAAGTTAGTCCGGAAAGTATTAGACATCGAAAGCCAATTACAACAAGACGATGATTCGATGGAACCATATCATCATATGGAAGACAATCATGATCTGATGTTGTCTCACGAGAAGACCTATGAGACAAATGAGGCATTTGAATCAAATTCGTCTTCTTCTTATGACAATTCATTACAAAACATCCGTAAATCATGGATTCAGCAACATAATACACGTGTAAATCCTTTGTTAAATAAAAAAGAACGTGCATTTACAGAAGTCCCTCAACCCGATCTTTCTGGGAATCCAGATAGTCCTTCTGTAGACATGGGTCATATTTACAATGACAAAGTGGAACAGTTCTTCGAAAATGAATTACGATCCAAACTACATGCACATCGACGATGGTCCACATTTGGCACAGGTGTTCAAAAAGACGTCATTACATCGGTATATGTAGACACTACACGAAAAATGATCATTGTAGGTGGTCTTTTCAAAACAATCAATATGTGTCCCGTTCGAAATATTGCATATTTCAGTTTTGAACGTAAAACATGGAACAATATGGGAGAAGGATTGAATAACATGGTCACATGTCTCACCAAACATAAAGATATTGTATATGCTGGAGGCGTATTTACCAATGCAGGTGATTCGATTCATGTACATAATATTGCGAAATACAATATGCAAACCAGAGAATGGAAACCATTAGGCAATCATTTAAATTCCGAGTGTTGTACATTGACGGTAGACGAAGCCAATCAGAGACTATATGCAGGTGGTACATTTACCATGTCTGGAAATCTACCATTGTCTCATATTGGAGTCTATAATATAGAGAAAGATACATGGGATCAATTGATTGGAGGTGATGTGAATGGTCCTTGCCGTACGTTGTGTTTTGACCCTGCTACGAGACAATTGTATGCAGGTGGATTGTTTACATCTGCATCAAATCTTCCTCATACTTCATATATTGCACGATATGATACAGATCAATCCAAATGGAATCCTTTGTCTCAAGGATTGCAAGGATATTGTAATACGATTTATGTTCATCGAAGTTCATTATATGCAGGTGGAACGTTTACATGTGTGGGCAACAATATTGCAAAATACGATATTGTGAAAGATACATGGGAGAGTATGCAGGAAGGATTGAATGGTATTTGTAATGCAGTGATTGTAAACAATCGTGGACAAGTATATGCCGGTGGTTCTTTTACATGTGAAAATGATCAGGATGAAGTCCTGAATCGGATTGCGATGTTCCATGTCTCACAAAAGAAATGGGTTGCATTGGAAAATATCAATAACACAAAAGAGACACAAGAACATCATATTGGATTAGATGCAGTATGCAAAGGTCTTTATATTGCGGATGATCAATTGTATATGGTTGGATCTTTCCAAAAAGCGGGAAATATTGATGCAGGATGTATTGCTCGATACAAAATGTAAAGAAGAACCGTATGTGAGACAAAAAAGAGAAAATATCATATTCTGGTGTAAAATATAAAAACAGAATATAATATACTATAGAGAGTATAAAAGACACTATGGATTCTGTCTATAAAGTATGTTTTTATGGTGGAACTGGTGAGATTTCGCATATATATGTATTTTGTGGAGACGAACACAAGTCAGCAAACGAATTCTTTAGCCGTTCTGAATACAATGAATTGGTTTCAAAAAAGGTGATAATACTTTGTATTGGATTGTATATTCATCCAGACGACAGTATTTATGACATCAAACGTAAAATCTTATATGCGTCCTTTGAAAAAGAAGCATTAAGTTCAGGGAATTCCGAGACACCATCTTCGTTTAGTCTCGAAGAAATGTATTTGTTTGGCATTGTACAAAAGAAATTCGATTTGTTGTCTTTTTATCGAAATTTAACTGATTCTGAAGATCATAGTCTCCATTTATCATTGTTAGCGCAAGCTTTGGTCAATTATCAAACCAATGACAATAGTATTACCAAAGAAGTATTGGCATTGTATGATGATCATAAAATCAACAAAACACTTTTATATGAAGACATGTTGCAAATGCCTTTTTTTTATGCAGAACATAACGAGAAGCTTCAAAAAATCCCTTTAGGACCGCGATTTTATCACACTACAAAAGAAGGATCTACACAGATACGAAGAAATGATGAATCGTTTGTAGTGAATCCATTTGATTTATGGAAACAAAGTATCATACATTACAAGAAAAATCTTCAGAATTTTGAAAACGATTTTTTATTCCATTTCGGTACATTGCATCAAAATACTATTTTTGTCGCCACCACCGAATCTGTATTTGATTTTATTGAGACACAGGAATTAGATAATGAGATAGAAGTATTGATGTCTATGTATTTTCCTGTATTGAGTAAACGCAATATTGTTTCAAAAGAATCATGGATGATGGAACATCCCAATATGGTGGAAGAATCGAGACAAAAAGTATACGACTTGAACTTAAAAACTCAATTTCAAAAAGTATCTTTGTTTCATGAGTTGTTTGAACAAAAACCAGAACCATTGATGTATCAGTCTCGAGGTATTCGAGAATTTTTTCTCATTTTACATCCTGAAGACCGTACAAAGAAAATGCCATTGGAAAATATATTCAAACATATTCATGCCTCTGTTCAAATTCCATTTATCCAATACAATCCTGGATTGAGACAAGAAAATTCGTATCGTGTATATTATACAGAAACCGCCCAGAATGGGAAGAAAATCCCATATTTACCCAAGTCGGTATTTACACAATTCCTGAGTAAAATGAATCGAGTTCAAAATATTTGCATGTTTGTAGATCAACATATATTGGGAGATGAACGAGACAAATCTATTATTCATACCGATGATTTCATTCAAATTTTGTTACAAAACAATGGCGATATTCTTATACAAGGGACATTGGAAACGCCATTAATGCCCGTAGAATTCAATCAAATGTTGACCAGATTATGTGAACCTGCATTGATTATGGTCAATGAATTTTTGCAACAATCCGGATATTTTATACAGAATTTCCGATCTATTTATGATTCCTTTGTAGAAGTAGTCGATATGAATTTTATTTGTAAGATTGAAATGGAAGAATTGTCGTTTAAAAAATATATGGGCTGTATCTCGTCGTTGTTTTATCATGAAATGCAACCAATGAAAAATGCAGGAATGAAAATGAGGTATAAACGTGTTGAAAACTTTCGTCATATGAGTATAGAAGATGATTTTATTGCAGGATTGTTGCGATTTACACAAGACAAAAAATACATTGCGTCACAAGTACGAAAAGCATTTCCGAAGAAAGATGCGAAAAGTTTGATGCAAGAATATGAAAGCCGTCATATGGAATTTTTAATTCCGGGTCGGTTTGTAAACAAAAAGATGGACCTTATGGAAAATCCTGGATTTTTGACTGTGTTTTCTCGATCTGGAAAATTATACACAATTGAAATAAAAGGGATCAATATGTCTCAATATATGGAAGTCATTCCAATTTATATGGATAGTTTGCTACAAATCAATCGTAATCCAAAACGATTGTCCTCGGAAATGTTGCAATTGTGCAAGTCTGTAGATAAAATAGCAAAGGATGTAAGTGAAGAAGAACGAGAATTGAAACCATTGACTATGGATGTAGGTGTCTCGAAAATCTTTGAAGAACCACAAAAAGAAATCAAATTGTTAGTAGATGAAATCGAGGATGAAGAGGATGAAATAGAGGAGATCAAAAAGAAAAAAGATCATAAATCTGAAGATGAAGAAGATGATGAAGAAGATGATGAAGAATATGATTATGGATTAGATGATTATGATGAAGACGAAGATGAAGACGAAGATGAAGACGAAGACGAAGACCAAGAACAAGAACAAGAACAAGAACAAGAACAAGAAGACGAAGAAGACAATAAACCGGAAGAGGAAGGCGAACAAGAAGAAGAAGAAGAAGAAGAAGAAGAAGACAAAGACGAAGATAAACTCGAGAATAGAGACAGTGAATCTGAACAAGACGAAAGCGACGAAAGTGATAGTGATCATATGTCTCAAAAAGGTGGAAATGACGAAGACGAAGACGAAGACGAAGACGAAGATGACATTCAAAATGTAGGTAAGGAGAAAATCAGTTCTTATTGGTACAAACGATTACAAACCCATGATCCGATATTGTTTCGTGTATTAAAAAAAGGGTTTACACGAATGAATCAAGACGAACAACCTGTAGTGGTTACAGAGGATCAGATGAAACAAATCGACCCATCTATGTATACACATGCATTGAAATATCGAAAAGACAAACACGGAAGACCATTGCATTATATTTGTCCAAGATATTGGTGTACAAAGCCATCTATGGAAGGACCTATTACAGAGGAAGATGCAAAAAGTGGGAAATGTGGTAAAATCATGAATACAGTGAATGATCGTGGGAAAGATGCTGCTATCGGAGAGTATGTGATTGAATATAGTGGATTAAATCCAGAGCCAGGATTTGTGAAATCTGCAAAGCATCAAATGACAGATGAAGAAGGCAATACAGTTTGTGGTCCAAAATGTTTCAAAAAATGGGATACAAAAGCTCAAAAAGAAGGGCGTGTATTATGTGCTCCAGAATATTATACAGAAGAGAAAAAGGATTTGGACAAAGGGCAAGGAAAACTCATGCGTCCCACAGATGCGTATATATTGGAATCCAATTCATTTCCACTGGCATTTGGACGTATTGGGAAACTTCCCATACCTGTCCAAACCTTTTTAAGTACAAACAATGAAATGTGCATAAAAGATCGTAAAATCAAACCCAATTGTTCTGTATTGTTACGTTATGGACCAGAAACTACTGCACAAGGAAATCAATCTTTTTTGGCATGTTTATGTGATATATTGTCGTATGAACGCAATAAAGTCAAGGATCCATATACTTTGTCTCAATTCAAGGAAAAAATATTGGAGAGTATGGATTTGGATTTGTATATTCAATTGCACAATGGATCGATTGCTGCACGATTTCAACCTACGCATCACGATCGATCCATAGAAGATGTAGATATTACACCATATAAATCCACGTTCTTCTACAGTAAAATGAATACAGAAGATGAGTCTCAGATGTCATTCTTCAAATATAGTATTTTGTCTTATGAACATTTTCGTACATTTTTGCAAGAAGACCAAGTCATGATAGATCATACATATTTGTGGGAATTGATGTCTCGACCGAATCCGAAATTATTTAAGGATGGATTGAATTTGGCAATATTGGAAATGCCGGAACAAGACAATACCAACAACGTGATTTTGTTATGTCCAACGGATTCGTATAGTTCTCCTGTGTTCGATTCTACACGAAAAACAGTATTGTTATTGAGACAAGTCAATGAAAATGGATCTGCTTATTATGAATCTATTTATCGATACAAGCGTACATATCATGTAGTAGATGGCAAACGTGTGGAACGCGAAGATGTGAAAAAGCAATTTTCTCATCAATCCAAAGATGTGAAAGGATTGTCTACAGTCATGCAATTGATTCGGAATGTTATGCAATCGAAATGTCGTCCGAAGAAACCTCAAACATATGAATTTCAGCATAGTAAATCTGTGGACGAAATCATGGAATTGTTTGAGACAAAATCAGAATTTTCCGATATGAAAGTTGAATCTCGTGTATTGAATTTCCAAGGAAAAACGATTGGATTGATGGTACACTGGAAAGACAAACCTACAGAAGTCGTCTCTAAAGGACCTTTTTATTTGCCTTGTTATCCATCTACTACAAAAGATCAGAAGCTTCAAGTGTTATGGATGGACAATCCCAATGTATGGACGGATTATTATTCAACCGTCTCTTTTTTGAGACATGTATATGCGATAAGCAATCAAACTATTTTATGTGAACCGAAATTCCGAATGACTTCAGAAAACAAAATTACAGGGGTGTTGACACAAACCAATCAATTTGTTCAAATCGATACTCCTATAGATCATGTTGCCATTGGTGATGGATTAAAACCATTGAATGGATCGAATTATATATTGTCTGATAAAAAACTACAAACAAAATCGATGCTTCCTAATGTGAAAACGACGGAAACCGGTGTATCTGCATTGCATGTATCAGGTGTAAATACTATTCAACATCAAGAGACACATTACATATACTTGGAGACACAATTTTATGCAGTCTTTCGTAGTACTATGCGTATTTTGTTGAATATTTATCGAAATCGATTCAAATATCAAGAAATATTGGGATTGCATGAAGACCATGGAATCTTGTTTCGAAAGAAACGGAAACAAGTCGTAGAAATATTGAAAACGATTGGGGAGACACATATTGTATTTCAACCATATGATGCCAAAGTATTGGATTCTATGTATGAAGTGTATAATTGTCAAGGGAAATGCGACAAAAAAAAATACTGTTTGTATCGTGAAGAAGATGGTCAATGTGTATTGTTGATTCCAGATAAGCATTTGGTTAGTGGGGAAACGAATGAACGAGTATATTATACACGATTGGCGGATGAATTATTACGTCACAAACGAGTACATCTATTTATGTTTTATCCTGATTCTTATTTGAATATTTCAAATACAGAAATGAAAGTATCAAAAGATGAATTTGTTATTACGGATTACGAATTTCGAAATGATTATTTTAAAGATTTAGAAGTATATCCTTTAAAAGGCTATGCACGTGCGACTACATATGAAACTGCAATACCTACTACAAGACCATATCCTTCGAAAACGAAATGGATTGATGAATTTGAAGAAGCGGATCGGCAATTACGTCCATAAAGAAGTAGGAGAAGAGGTTGGGGATTTTACACATAATACAATGTCTTTGATACATGGATCGTTTTCTCCGAAATACATCGTTTCTCGTTTGAATTCAAATCTCCATTGATTCCATGAATAACGTTCCTCATAGCGAATGCTGAGAAGTTTTCCTAATTCACGAGATTGATATTGATAAGATTTGTTTTTGTAAAAGATTGTGTCTGAAATCGGTGGATATGCATTCTTGACGCTTGGTTTTATAGAAACCATCATGATTTGCAGTGTAGTAATTATTTATGTGGATTGAATCTGTATACACAATCTACATAAAACAAAAAAGATCAATTTTTTGAGCGGGTGGATTAGACATCTATCGATGTATGACGACTTGGAGGATCTGGTACATATACATCATATTGCTCTAAATCTCCCAATTGCACTTTTTTGATCCATGAAATCATCCCATTGTTTCCAATAATACTATTGGGATAATAATTCACACATTGAATTCCATTACAGATTTCCATTTGCCGAATAGTTGCACTTTGTGAATCTTTGTATATACCGTTCATACGTACTTTGGCTTTTGTACCATCTATGGGCATATATGACATGACCATGAATATAATATTGGTTGTATCTATTGTAGCGGTAGAATACATCGTTTTCATGTTCAATACAATAATAGAGAAGTTATTTGTATGTAGTGCTTATACTATATACAAAGAGTGTTTTTTATGTTTGTTTTTGTTTTTGTTTTTGTTTTTGTTTTTGTTAGTTCTCCGAACAATCGGATTTGAACCGATGACCGCTCGATATCGATTCACTTCTACAGTCGAGTGCTCTACCATCTGAGCTATGTTCGGAGAGGTCTTACTGGGAATTGAACCCAGATTGGCGGATTCAAAGTCCGCAGTCATAACCATTAGACCATAAGACCATTGTAGTCTCGCTTCATATAGGAGTCGAACCTATGACCTTACGGTTAACAGCCGTACGCTCTAACCAACTGAGCTAACAAAGCTTTTTGTTTGTGTTTTTTATTTTTTCTGTGTTTGTGTTTGTGTTTGTGTTTGTGTCTTTTTTATTTTTTCTGTGTTTGTGTCTTTTTTATTTTATTTTGATTCGATATTTACTCCTTGCGGAAGTGTTTCTTGAGGTACTTCTGAAGGTTGAAGTATGTTAGCTCCTCCTTGGCAGTATCAATGACAAGAAGCTTCTGAAGTTTGGAATCAGGCTTGATTACTCTTCGGTTATCCTCCTTCTGAAGATTGTTTGTCTTGACGTATTCGTGGATAAGCTTGCTTACCTCTGTGCGGGCCATACGGGTATCCTTGTCCTTTCCAAAGAAAGAGGCAAGTTCATCACTGATAAGGGTTGGCTTCTCGAAACCAGAAAGACCATTGGAAACCTTCTTCTTCTTGGATGATTTGGCAGCATCCTTCACAACACGGGCAATCATCTTGTCAATGTTCTTCATGTTAAGCTTAAGAGCGGAAACAGTGTTCATGACAAGCTGAAGATTTGCCTGTGCTTGGTTTCTCTCCTCTGTAAGCTGAGAAACAACAGATGATTTATCGACAGCCTCAGATTCAGAAGCAACCTCCGCAACAGGTGCAGCTGCCTTTACAGGCTCTGCAACCTTCTCGGTTTTCTTAGCAACAGGGGCCTTTTCGGCTTTCTTGGCAATAGGGGCCTTCTTGGCATCAGTGGGAGCAGTCTTTGTCGTAGCGCGAACCATTTTATTATACACCTTATAAAGCGTATTATTTATATTGTTTTTTTGTACAATATAAATTATTTTTAACGAACCGTTGTTTGGTCACAAAAATGTCTAAAGTATTTTGGTAGTTGACACCAACGAAAAAACAAAAAGCGTAAAAAAGAAGATAAAAAAGTGATGATACATAGAATTTATGCGTGTGCTTCGTTTTCTGTGGAATTGTTTTCGAAAGTATCGTGAATCATCCTATGAAGAATCTTCTTCGGTAACAACAGATACATCATTATCCCAAGATTGCAGTATTTGTATGAATCATATGGACTATACACATGAATACAAAAAATACAAATGTATACATGTTTTCCACAAGCAATGTATTGACAAATGGTCTGGACCGTGTCCTATTTGTCGCAATGCATCCCTACAACAAGAAATCATTGTTTGTCAAAATGACAATGTGAAATATTTCAAATCTATGCCTTGTAATGTTCCTATACAATATTATTCACGATACTTAGATTTGTGGGGAAAATCTGATTGCAAACAACTTGGTCATAGTATATTCTTCAAAAAAACATTTGGTGTGATCGGTGTATGTGAAACATGTGGATTCATACAAAGCTTCAATCTCATGCATGATTGTTGACACGAAAAACGAGCTTTTTTTGAGACTTGTCTTGTCAATTTTTTTATATCCTGTGCACGAATTAATTAAAAAATTGATATAAAGAAATCTCCTCTTATAAGCATATAATTAGTTGAAGCTCTTAGTTGAAAATGTCAAAGTCTCCAATCGTTCTAAACATGTCCGAATTCGCACCAAGTGCCATCCGCTACATGCAACCACGTGTCAATGAACGTGGTGGCAAATCAGTCACTGTGATCAGTACACAAAGCAATCGTAGCTTATTTCTCACCTTACCACTCATGATGACATGGGGAATATCCGATTATGTCGATGAGAAGGGTGAATCGGATGGCAAGTATACCATTTCTCTTCAATTTCCCAGAGAATCTGAAGCAACCAAGGAAACAGATAGTGCCTTGCAAAAACTCAAAGAGTTTGAAAGCAAAATTATTGATGATGCAGTGACCAATTCAGTTGCTTGGTTTGGAAAGAAAGCATCACGCGAAATCGTCAATGATCGCTATTTCCCTTTCTTGAAATACAAGAAAGATCGTGATTCTGGTGAAATTGATTACAATGCACCTCCGACATTACGTCCAAAAGTACCATGCTATGATGGTGAATGGAAAGTAGAAATTTTCGATCCAAAAGGAACATTGTTGTTCCCTTGTGATGTCGATGGTAGTACCCCAATGGACTTTATTAACAAAGGAAGTCATGTTGCATGTGTACTACAATGCGGTGGATTATGGTTTGGGGGAAAAGGATGGGGATTAATCTGGAAATTGGCTCAATCGGTTGTAAAACCAAGAGTCATGGACACAGTCTTTGGAAAAGGATTATGCCAAATTTCTCTTTCTGCAGAAGAAGAGGAAGCCATTTACAAAGAACCCGAAGAAACAGTGAACGATTCGGAAGAGGCACCAGTTGCTACACAACCAGTCATCACAGATGTTGAAAATAGTGATGATGAAGGTGAAGCAGAACCAGAACCAGAACCAAAAGCAGAAGAAGTTTCAAAACCTGAACCTGTTCCTGAACCTGTACAAGCACCAAAGAAAAAAGTAGTTAAGAAAACAGTCAAGAAATCCTCTGCATAAACACAAACAGCAAAACATAGATAGAAAAACACATAAACAGAAAACACACAAACACAAACAGAAAACATAAACACAAAAATTCACTTCTTTTTTTCTTTCATTGATTCATAACTAAATAATAAAAACATGTTTACTTATGAATATTTTCCTTTTTTTTAACGACGGACTCGCATTATGTCTACATAGGCAGAATTGTTATATCCACCAAATGAATGATCATTGTAGTTCTTGTTGTATGCTGCTTGACGTTTATATTTGATGTAATCTGAGGCATCGGGTACAAATTTGACATTTGTATTGGATGCAGGTACACCTGTTCCATCGCAATTGGATAGCATAGATCCAAATCGTTTTCCAAGTCCTGTTTTCATGGCGTCACTGGGTTGTGATCCACCACAGACATAATCTTTTCGTGACAAAAAATCACCAGAATTCATTACTGCTCGAAATGGTCCAATTGCTCGTTTATGACCATTGTATGATCCTGAAGAAAAATCATTGTTCCACACCTTTCGTAGTTCTCTTCGCATAATGGGCATTGAATTATCTTTGTAGTTTAAAGCTGTTTGTTGAGGAGAAATCCCTTTAAACGAACTTTCATGATTTCCACCGCCTAAAGATGAATGTACCATTGTGAATATATAATATACCACAGGATATTTTTCTGTAGTATATTTGCGTTTTGAAACATATTGTTTTTTCACATGTCTCGATATACGCCTTTTATATTTGTCATCACATCATGGACGAGATGGACAAATTCACATTAGAATGTTTTGTAAATAAACAAACGTATCAAAAATATTTAGCTAAACATGATCCCGAGTTGTTTCAAGAAACACAAGGATTCTATGAAAAATTACTTTTACATCAACGAGACATTGAATGCATTACAGATCATTTGTTGTTAAACCCTGAATCAGAACAATACAATAAAACATTACGTGATAGTTTTGAATCCTATATGAAATCTGTATTGTATCACTTAGAAGTAGAAAAACAAGATATTCATACAACATCTACAAACACCATTTATGACGAAGACGCTGGAGACAAAGATACAGATGATATGCTAATTGATGTCTCACAACCACCCGCATCATCATCTGTATCCACATCATCGAAGTTTTGTTCTTCTGCCTGGGAAACAGATGCAATATTGTCCATATCTCCACCACCTCTGGTTCCGAGAGAAAATAGTACCATTGAATATTGGAAAAAATTCAATGTATGGAAAGAAAAAGATGAATAACAATAACTTTGTCTCATAACAATAGTTTGTCAGTCACTACACGACTGGTTTCTAAAGCACCTTCTATCCATCCTTGATTCGTAGAATAGTTTTCTCCACAAAGAAACATCGGACATGTTGGAATAGGCTGAATCAATTTCCGACAGATTTCGAAACTTCGTACATTCGGTTTCCAATACGATGTTCCTAATTCCCAATAACATTTACGTATATACACCGGATCTTCAATCTTGAAATCATATGTTTGGTAAATCTGTTTTTTCACACGATCTATTATAGATGCATCGTCTTTGTCTTTCCAATAACGTGCATATTTTCCATCTGTATACGATATCATAATCACACCTTTGTCTCGATCAATTGGTATTACATATCGCAATCGATTGTTGGTTGTAGACTTTGGAATATGCTTAAACCATATATTTTCCTGACTAAATTGTGCATATATACGACATAATGTTTTCGTCCCAATATGGGATAATAATGGATATATTGGTTTGAAAAAAGGAATGGATTGCAATGCAGGTTTGGGTAATGCAGATACACATTGTCTCGCAAAATATGTATTGGTTTTACCAGAAGATTCTACTTCAATGTGAAACAGATGATCTGTTGTGGCTGTGGTGGTGGTTGTAGGATATGTAATTTTCGTCACGGTTTGGTTTTTTTTACAGATTTTATTCGTGAGTTTTGAGACTAATTTGTCAATTACCTGACTCATTCCACCTTTCAATATAAAAAAGGAGTGTTTTGTATGCATCCCTTGATCAAATAATTTGGTCGCATCATATGCATTCATACACATTAGTTGTTCATGATATCCCAATGAATCTTCTACAAACTGACAATCCTGTGGAGACAAAACAGTTTTGGCGAATTCCATAAAAGTATATTGTCGAAGTTTGTCTCGTGGGGTTTGTTTTGCTTTTACCAATACTGGATTCATTGTCTCAAATGGATCACAATTGAAATATTTCGAGACATAATTCCCAGAAGGAACAAAATGCAAATCACTCGGAA